>Ga0302186_10000623_pt1 | contig 31311 bp, 31 predicted proteins | sample II_Bog_E1_2_FD_198782 | JGI IMG/M metagenome (GOLD analysis project Ga0302186, IMG submission 198782) | Peat permafrost microbial communities from Stordalen Mire near Abisko, Sweden - II_Bog_E1_1 | ecosystem: Environmental > Terrestrial > Soil > Wetlands > Peat | place: Sweden: Abisko... | reverse complement strand
CTTTACCTCAATTACTAAAGAACCTCATCTCCGCTTTACCTCAATTACTAAAGAACCTCATCTCCGCTTTACCTCAATTACTAAAGAACCTCATCTCCGCTTTACCTCAATTACTAAAGAATTAAGAAGCGTTTTACGCGCAAGGTGCATCAAGGAATCGAACCTTGTCAATAAGAGTATGAATCTTACGTACTACCGTTATACTAATGCACCGATGGTGATAACAACAGTAACGGTAATAAAAAAAAAAGGGGGGGGGGCGGGCAGTAAACACATTTTATTGTTTACAAATTTTAGTTAATCTAAACGTTTTAATACTTAAACTATGCCCGCCGATTGAAGTGTTATTGTGAAATACGATTGTAAAAATAATAAAAAAAATTATTTTTTTTTTTTAAAAAAACTATTAAATTGATCGACTAAAAAAAAAATTAATTTATTAAAATTAGAAAAAAAATTAGAAAAATAAATAGATAAAGGTAATGTATTAAAAAAATTTATATAGTTTTTATATAAATTTTTATTAAAAGCTTGGAAAATAACATTCCTATAAAACGCGATAATGGCTGCAAAAATAAAAGTAATAAAAAAAAGTACTATAGTATCCGCAGAATCAGACAAACTTGTCATGATTTCAATAAATCACCAATGATGACCAAAATGAAAATAAAGAGGAGCTAAAAAAATATTTTTTAGGCGATGTAAAAAGTAAACAATTAAGTCATACATTACAAAACGGCGAAAAACGATTTCGCATTTTTTAATAAAAATTAAATGTTTTCCATAAACTACGTTTTGTTTAAATTTTTTTTATTGCATTAAAAAATTAGTAGTATTTTGATATCAAATTTTTCTATAGTATATGTATTTAAGAAAAAGCGACTGTCTCCGAATATATGTAATTAATTTAAAAAAAAAAAGTTGTATTAAATAACTATCATAAAAACTTATAATTGGGTAGGAAACTAACCAAGGGTTATCGTTTAAATTAATTAAACCTATGGTATAACAATCGTTTGATTTTAAATAAAATAAATTTTTATAGTGGTAAACGCTATCAGTAGTAATAAAAAATTTTATATTAATCGCTTTTAATTTTTTAAAAAAAAAATCTATTTTTTTGCTATACCTAGTAGGTTGAAAAATAAAAAACGGTGAATAAAATTTCCACAAATCTACGGTTCACGTACTGTAGTTTCAGTTTAAACTTAGAGTTTGCTTTTTAAATAAAGGGGTTGATAGTATTAAATATTTAAAATTATAATAAAACACGTTTAGTAGCAAATCGTACGCGTTTTTTCATCTTAAAATAAATTTATTTAAATTAAAAATTATTAATTTATTTTTTTTATTTATAACATGAAAAAAACCGTATAAGTGGTTTTTTTTAAATTTTGAATTAAACATCGAATAGCTGAATAAAAAAAAAATATTGAACAATAAGTATTTAATTTTTTCATTTTTTTGTAAATACGGTGTAGTTTTTGTAATTTTTTCATTAGAAATAGAATCTCAATTATCTTTGAGATTATCTTTGAGATTATAGCTTATATTTAAATTATAATTAATTTTAAAATTATTAAATTTATTATCTAATTTTTTAATTAAATCAATATTGTTGGTAAAAAAATAATGTTTTGTAAAAAACAAATTAACTTTTTTTTTAAAAAAGATTAATTTTTTTATGTGTAAAAAAGTACTATTGTTCAATAAATAATAGTAATAATAAATATATTCAAAAAAGAAATGGTTCTTATTTAAATTTTTTTTAAGCACCCACGTATTGTTCAATTACTCAATAATTGCGATTTATTACCTTATTTTCGTAAATTAAATTTAGTAAAAAGGGCTAAAAAAAAAATAAAAAAAAGGATGTTCGAGTTAAATAAAAAAAATAAAAAAAAAATAAAAAACATATCAAAAAGCGAATTAATGGTTAAATAGTTATAGCTAACGGTATACTTCAAATTTAATAAAAAAATTAAAGACGAGGACGTGAGGAACAAAATGTAAAATAAAATAATATTAGATAAATTAAAGGACGATATCGCAGTATTAAATATAGAATGGTTTTTAAACATAAAAAAAAAATCACCGCTAATCGAATCGGAGATAGAGGAGTAATTAAAAAGAACTAATAATAAAAACTCTCCAAAAAAAAAAAAAAAAAACCAAAAAGATAATAAAACGTAAGTAGTTGTTCTGCAAGTAATAACAGTAAACTGGTATCTATATAAATTAAAATAATTAAAAAAATTATAGTTTTTAACGCTATTATTGAAGTAATTAAAAATAACCTTATTCGTGATTTGAAAATTAATATTTCAAAAAGTAGAATATGCAGTTAAAGTACTTTTTTTAGGGCCAAAAAAAACAATAAAAACTAATAAAAACATATAGACGGGGGTGAAAAAAAAACTAACTAATCAACAAGCTCGCGTAACGTACGACAGGAAATCATCTTTTAAAATCTGAAATAGTAAAAACTCTTTCGCTAAAAATCCCGCGCTGTAAGGTAAACCCGCTAGATTAAAACATACCCCGAATAAAAAAACACAGATATCGAAAGAATACAAATAAATACCCCCCATTTGGCGCATATCAGTATTTCCGGTAAAAAAGTGAACAACGTAACCAACTAATATAAACAAAAATGCCTTATTTAACGCATGAATAATTAAATATAATAAAACCTCTTCATAACAGCAAAAACCGCACCCGCAGACGAGATAACCTATTTGACTTATGGTTGAATACGCGACAAGTTTTTTAATATCTTGTTGGAAGGTGGCCGTTATTGACCCAAAGGCTAAGGTGACCGCCCCTAAAATAGCCAAATAGTAGTTTACGGCTAAAGTAAATTCAAAAAGCGCGGAGAACCTAATTACGAGGAATATTCCTGCAACAACTAGCGTAGACGAGTGTATTAGAGCAGACGCGGGTGTAGGGGCTTCCATTGCGTCCGGCAATCAAACATGAAAAAAAAATTGAGCCGCCTTAATCACACCCGAAGTCACAAGACTAAAAGAAAAAAGAGTTAGGAGGTGCACCGCCGTATTTCCTATAAAAACGTAATGGAAGCTTAAAAACGGTATTTGTAAAAATATTAAAGATAAGTCGGTAGTATTAAAAATGGAAATAGACAAAATAAACGATAAAAACATAAACATATCGCTTATTCTAGAAAATACAAAAGTTTTTAAAGCCGCTTTTATGGTGTAAATTCGCATCGAATAAAAATTAACCAATAAAAACGAAAAAAGACCTATGCACTCTCAAGCGAACATTATGAGAAAGTAATCGTAACAGAAAAATAAAAATATAACACTAGTGGCGAATAGATTTAACAAGTATAAAAGTCTATTTATAAAAGCATCTCTGAACATATACTCAACGCCGAAATAAAGAGCCAGCGCCGTTAAAGTTAACACGAGTGCAGAAGAAATAATCGCTAAGCCGTCTGCGCAGAAAACTAAATGTGAGTCTATTAGGTCTAAACAAAAAAACCATCTCCCAAAATCTACAAAAAAATAATTTCCATTTATTAGTATAAGGTATAATTCATTTAGTGCGAGGGTTAATGAAAATGAAAAAATAATTAACGATCCGTAAAAAGTTCCAACAGGACCCAATCATTTTTTAAATAAAAATATAAATAAACAATGTAAAAACAATAAAGTAGGGAAAAATGCCACAAAACTCGTTAAAAAAACCATTTAACGGTAGAAGTACTTAACTTGCGTTCTCTACGTTATTTATTATGTTATAAGTCATTATTTTTTACATATACATAATATATAAATTAAAAATTTATACATTATGTATATGTAAAAAATAATTCGCAAAGAATACATACACGTGTCAATTATGATTGGTCAATAAAAAATTTAAATAAAATTTAAAAAAAATCGTATGTTGCTGTCAAATATAAGAAAACGAAATCATCAAAAAAAATAATAAATTCTTATAAAATTTTTTATTAATTTTAACGCTTATAGCTTTAATAGATAAAAAATATAAATTATTAATTAACGAATCTGCGGCATCGACCGATTTTACCCTTAATATATACTTTTTTAACCTTAAAAAAACAAATAAATTTGTAAAAATAAAGTAATTTGCGCTTTTTTGGCAATTATTTGTATAAAAATTCGAAATATCTTTATTAGATTTATTGAGTAAAAAAAAAAATTGTTTCGCAAAAAAATATTTTCAAAAAGTAAGAAAATAATTAATTTCAAAAAAATTTGAACTTTTAATAACATTTAAATAAAAATTTAATTTTAAAAAAATTGCCATTTTATCGAAATTATTTAAAATAATTATCGATTTGATTCTTGGGGTTAAAGTTGTATTTCGCAAAAACGGAGAAAAATTTTGGATCGTATAATTCAATTAAAACTCATTAAATGCATAATTTAAAATTATTGCAAATTACGTACCGATTACTAATAAAAAATATCTAAATAACTTGTATCACTTAAAAATCAGTAATTTGTATCAACCATAGAGTAAAACAAATAATAGTTTAATAAAAATTTATCATTACCTGTTGAAGAAACATAGTTAAAATTTTTAAAAACTATTCGACTATCGTTAAAATATTTTAAAAAAAAATTATTATTAGTTTCCGAAGAAGTTAAAGTTATTCAGAATAAAGTACTTAAATTATCTTTAGATAACAAGTCGTTGGTAGATGTTTGTAAATATAAATCTTTAGAAAAAAAAGACGAAAATTCGCCCTTATCTTTAGAAATATTTAAATTTAAAAAATTTTTATCGGGTAAATCGCTAAGTAGCGAAAAGCCGTTTAAGTTAGATTTTAGTATTAAATTTAAAAATAAAGAATACTTGTTGTAATTATTACCCTGTAAATCAATTAAATCGTTTAAAATAAAATTATTTTTATAATTAATTCTAAATTTAGAATTAATAGCATTTGCGGGTAAAGTGTTAAAAAAATAAAAACGTTTTAAAAATCAAAAATAACTTTTTTCGTAAAAAGATAATAGGTGAAGATTTTTTTTTTGAGTTAAATTGTTTAAGTTATACCCCGAAAAAACTAAAAAATTTTTCCTATCTAACGAGAACAAGCCTCTATAATAATTTTTAAAAAAAGAGGATAGCGCTGCATTATTTTCGTATTTAGAAAAGTGAACCGAATTTCACAAATTTTTGTTAAAAAAATTATTATCGTATAAACCCGAATTAATTAAATTTTTTGACATCGTTATTTTATGAGAATTTTTAAAAATTTTTCTATGCAAAATAGAGTATCTATATAATCATCGATTCCATTTAGACGAGTTAATTTGATTTTTTATATAAAAATTTAAAGTATAAAATTCATTAAAATTAGTAAATAAGCAATTTAGTTTTTGATAGTTAAAATCATTAAAAAAAAAAAAACCAATTTTCGATTTTAATAAAAAAACATATTTATCTTCATTTTTTAAAAAAAAATTTAAATTTCAATTTTTAAAATTTTTATGCATTAAAAAATTATTCTTTTGTGAAAAAAAATTTGAATATTTATTTAAAGAATGAAATAATAAAACATCTGTATATTTATTTATTAAAAAATTATTACTAATAAATAATAATAAATTGTTTGTATTTTTTTTTATAAAAAAAGAAGATACGCCGTTGATGCCCTGTTTTACGCTATAAGCGTCGCTACCTTCATTTATATAATTCAAAAAAAAAAAAGTTTTGTATAAAGTAATAAAGAAATTAAAATTTTTTTCTCATCAACTTTTGTTAACGTGCGCTTCGAATAAATTTTCAATTAAAAAATGTTTATTTTTCACCTTATTGTTCGATAATCAAGAATAAAGGATTCAATTCAAATCAAATTTACTTGAGCTAAGCCGCTTATCGGAAAAAACATCGTAGTCGTTTTTAATTTTTACCCTTTTAATAAATAAATCACTTATTTTAGTTTTTTTTGAAAAATTATTAAAAAAAAAATAAGAATATACGAAATTAAACGTTAATGAGGAAAGCGTAATCGTGGATCACAATAAAAAAGATAAATAGTAATCAAAAGAATCTACGATCGCTCACATTAAAAAAAAAAAATTATTGAAAAAAAAAAATTTAACGTAATAACTATTAAAAAAAAAAATTAATAAAATAGAAATAAACATAAAAAAACAAATAAAAATGTAATTAGAAAATAAAATTTTAGATTTGTTTTTGATATTATTTTTGTCGTAAAGACTTCATTTAGAGCTTCTAAAAGTCAACCCAAAATTTGAAAACACGCGTCGATGTTTAGAATCTCTTTCAATAAAAAGACGATTTTTAAATAAAAATGACGTAGGTAGTGTTTTATATTTTATTCAATTATAGAGACGTTGAAATAAGATTCTTAAACTAAATCTAAATTACGCAATTGAGCGCGTAATTTCTATATTTTACACGCAATTAAAAAAAAATTCTAAATTTCTTAAAATAATAGTAAGTAACGATAAAATGGAAAAAAAAAAAATAGATAAATAAGTTAAAAACGTATTCATCTTTTGAGTATAAAAAAAAAATATTGTTAGAATTATTTAAAAATATCAAATTAAAGAAATTATTACTAGAAAATATCAAATTAAAGAAATTATTACTAGAAAAAAAAGTTAAATTTTCGTTATTTCAAAAAAAATTTAAAAGTATCGCATTGAAAAAAATATTTGTTTTTTCTAAAAATAAAGAATTTACGAAAAAATTTTCATTTAACAAGTTAGAATAAAAAATATTTTCTATAAAATCGAAAATAGTATAAAAAATATTCGAATAAAAAAAAAAAAAACTATTTGCCAATAATATTGAGTAAAAAAAATTTATTAACAAAAAATGAAGAACAAAAAAAAAACTTAAAAAAAAAAAAAAATAGATGAGAATAAAAATAAAATTATTTAAAATAAGTAAATAAATAAGTAAATTAAAAATTTTAAAAAATTTTTCAAAGAAAAAAGTCAAAACTAGTACCCAAAAATAGATAAATAGGTAAAAATTCAATTCGTAGTTAAAAAAATTTAATTTAAAAATATTTCAAAAAAAAAAATTAACTATAAGATTAAAGCTAGCTAAAATGCTTCAAAAAAATATTAATAATAATAATAAAAAAATAAAATTTTTAAAAATATAAAATAAATTTATTTTAAATAAAGAATAGGCGGGGCCCGCTAAAAATAAACGAAAAGTGTAATTATGTAGAAAAATAAGACTAATCGCGAAAAAAAGAAAAAGCGCTAAAAAATACAAGCATTCTGTCAAAAAAAAATTATTATTAAAGAAGAAAAAAAATTTAATCCCAAAATTATGCGAAACTAAATCAAAGTTTAATTGGATGAAGTTATAAAAAAAAAAATTTATGATTAAAACGCTAATAAAAAAAAAATAATAATTTAATTTAAATAAATATGAATTATAGATATGAAAAAACGCTAACGGCGCTATCGTAATCAATAGACCTAAAGCCTCCGAGGCGTCTCAATTTCATCAGCCGCCCCACGAGGACTCTTGGGCCGCTCACCAACTTCCAAGGAAAAGCGCGTTTAGGTTAAAAAAAAAAATCATTATAGCGTGCAACCGCTTTTTGTTTCACATATTAATTATTTTAAAAAAAAAAAAATTAATATTAAATATAAAATTGATAAAAAAAACCAATAATAGTAGTAAACCCGCGCTCGCGTAAAGCAGATAAGGGTGTATTTTATTGAAATTATTAAATAAAAATAAATTATAGTTCGATAAATTATAATTAAATAAGGATAAATTATGATTAGATAAAAAAAAATTTTGAATCTCTAAAAAATAAAATAATAAAGGGCCGATAAAAACAATAAAATAGTATAGTAAGTGGTTGTTATTTAAAATAAAAATAAAAAAAAAAAATAGATAAAAAAAAAAAAAAGATACGCATCAAGGGCTTGTTCATCAAAAATAATAAAAATTAATTAAATTATCATTTGTATTGATACGATAGCAAAAGTCAATTAAAAAATTATTAAATAAAATAATTTTAAAAAATAAAATAATTTTAAAAAGTAAAAAGAAATTATAAATATTTTTATAAAAAATTATAAAGCATCTTCGTATATTTACTTTAGTAATATGCAAATAAATTTATGTTTTGTATCAATAAATGATCATAAAATAAAAAATAAAAATCATTCAAGTAAAAAAAATAATAATTAAATTCTAACATAATTAATAAACAACTCAATTCAAAAATTTGAGTCGTGCGGCGTTAAAAATATAGGCGGTAGGAACCAAAAAATTTTTAAGGCGTTTCAGCCCCCTCAAAAAAACAATACGAAATGTACGGAAGAAATAATAAGGTGTAAATATTCACAAAGATAAAACATTAGTAGCATCGGACCGCTGTATTCAACCGAATATCCGGAAACTACTTCGGATTCGGTCTCTGCGTGATCAAACGGGGTTCTTTTAGACTCAAGAAGGAGTACGACTACAAAAGCCGACGCGGCCGGGCTATACAAAAAAAAAAATCAGTACACGTTTTGAGTATTAACAAAATCGTGAAAATTGGCGGACTGGGCGCTAAATATTAATAACGAGTAAAGCACAGTTACAAAAATATCGAGAGAAATCACATGAACTAACGCGCGCACTGTACCTATAATCGCATAGCGTGATTGGCTTAGTAAACCCACTAGTACAAAAAATATGTTACTAAACAGAACGAGTACGAGATGATAAAGTATCAACGAATCTACGTTTTCGAATAAAAATAGCGAGGGTCCTCAGATAAAATTTTGCGAAAAAAGTAATTGAGTTGAGTAAAGAAATGCCAAAAAGATCGGCGCTAAAGCGGACGCGGGTCTAGGAATTAAGAAAATTTCTTTTGTTAATAATTTAACCAGATCAAGCGCTATTTGAAAAGCCCCGTTCCTACCCATAACGGCCGGCCCCATGCGACGCTGCGCATAGGCTAAAAATTTTCGTTCCACTAAAACTACAAATAAGGTTAAAAATACAATGATTAATGCTATTATTAAAGCGAATTCACTCATACTCTTAAAACATTAAAACAGTGTTAACCAAAAGAAAAAAAAAGAGAAAGAAAAAAAAAGAAAAATAAAAAGAAAAATATTAAAAAATAAAATACCGGAAACATTGTTAAATTCAAATATAAAAAGTTTATGGGCAGGTCAGATTATTAAGTTTAAATAAAATTTTATAATTTTATCAAAAGTCGACCTTTCGCTAAAAAGATAAGATGAGTATATTAAAAATTTTTTAACCCAATTATCGGTTATTTTTTTTTGTAGAAAATCAAATAATAAACCTTCTTGAAAAAGTAAATCTACTAAATTATAGTAATCTAATAAAAAAAAAAATTTAAGTAAAAAATTATTAATTAAATTTTTAATAATTAAACGACTATTGAATGTAAAATAATTATAAAAGAAAAATAATTTATAAATATTCATAGGGTAAGAAGAAGGACTTGAACCTACAACCTTTGGAGCCACAATCCACTGTTCTACCAATTGAACTATACTTACCGTTTAATTTCATAATTTAATTCCATAATTTAATTTTAGCGTTTAATTTTAGTAAAATTAATTTTATAATTTTCGTTATTGAAAATAATATTAATTTTAGTTTTTTCAATATTTGAAAAATTAGTAAATTTCGAAATAGCGTTTTTAGCGATATTAGTGTTTTTTTTATAAAGCTTTAAGCATTTTCTTACAAAAGTTTGAAAAAATTGAAAAGTGTAGTGATCTACTAAATCGAGGTGGTGTATGAATCAAGCTAAATATAAATAAATATACTGGTAGGAGAATTTAACTCAAGGGTTTCCCACATAACCTCCCTCAGGTTCGTAATAATAACGACCGCACGGTAACATGCTTGCGCTGCAAAATAGAGACATCATAAAAATAATAAACGCAAAAGTTTGAATTAAAGAGTTTTGCATAGGAATTGTGGGAATATGCCTATTAAACGTGTTATATCAATTATAGATAATCGGCAAAAAAGCCAATAAAATAAAAAATAAACCCATTCACATCAACCCTTCATAGTGAGTAGGAGATATAACTAATAAACCCATTAATGGTCTAAAATATCAGTGCGGGGCGACTCCGTAAAATCGAATTTCGTCCAATTCTGAAATATTTCAGCGTTCGAAAAAAAAATAATTAACAGTATACGGGTTAAAGTGGTGCAATCAGAAATAAATAAAAACAAAAATAGTCCAATATCAGGCATCTTGAATTTCTTTTAAAAAAGCGTCATAGAATCATGAAATGTAAGAACCCGATTTATCCTCATAGGTGGATTCACCGCTATCGGAATCTCAAGACTCGTGACAGAATAAAACGTGCAATTGGATTAAGTATAAATAGTATCAGGGGGTAAAATAGTGAAGAATCATGAGTCTAGTCATTTGATCAGTATTTAAATGTTTATTTGTAAAAATGATATAATATGTTTTATATATATTATTGAAAAGAGATCAATAAATATTAGCAATTATGGTTAAAGTTAAATCGCTTAAATGGGTAGCGCTTAATGAAATACCTAACGCTACTATGTAATGAAACCAAAAAAAAGCATAACCTCCTAAAATTCATCCATCGGATTCCGACGTTATATAATTTTTTAAATAAATTTTTTTCAAAATATGCATATAAGATAATACGAAAATTGTATCTACGCCACGTATGTGCATGTAAAATACTTCCGCTCCAAAACGAGTATCGTTAAACATTTCTTCTCGTAATTCGACCACCAGGCCGGGTTCGGGAATATAATATCAACCTAAAAAAAATCCGGATAAGAGTTGTAAAACTATTGCGATTAATAGCATAAAACCTATAACCGAAGTTACGCTTGAAAAGGGTAAAACTAACCTATTAACGAAAAAATTCAAATAAGAAAAAATAACTCCTGATAAAGAAACGAGATTTCAACCTCAATTCGAAACTGCATCGATACTTTGAAAAATTGGATGATACCCTCATTGCACACGGCGAAAATATCGACCTTCGAACAAATAAATTTAAAATTACTAGACATAACTAACTAGTAAATTCTAAATTACGCAACCTCGCGCCGCCGCGGCGATTGCTATCTAATATTGTCAGTAAAGGGCGTGTCGCTCATAATCGACTATTAGGCTTAATAGAAATATAAAAAAAAAGAAAAACAATAAAATAAAATCATAAAAACCTGCAAAAATTACGCCCGATACGTAAGGGAAGAGAAAAACTAATTCGATATCGTAAAGTAGGAAAAAGACGCATATTAATAAAAATTGAATAGGTAATTGGATAGGTTTTTGCTTTTGAGGCTTAAAACCGCATTCGTAAAAATCTCTACGTGATATTTTTAAAAAACCGAACCTTTTTAGTAAATCTCTAAAAGAAAAACAATTAATGACGTTGTAAACTACTATACCTAGAACAATTACCGAAGAGTAATTAAAAAATACTTCAAAGTCTCCCAAACGCACAAATACAAAGAAGCACTAATAGGCAACATCTCCCTTTAAAATTTTATATTTAAAAATCGATTAAAGAATAAACGAAAATAATACAAGTAAAATTAAAATTTTAAATAAATATTTTTGTCAAAAAAAAAAAAAAAAAGTTGAAACCTGGTACGATGAATAACTAAAAAGCATTTTAGTAACTAATCATATTTTTCTAATAAAAAAATTAAAAAACATTTCTTAAACTAAATTTTAGCGATATGAGCTAATTTTCCCTGTTTTTTTATAAATTATTTGCCTCGAGAAACGAATACCTTTACCGGTAAAAATATTAATAGGTTTTATTTTAAATAAAGATTTACCCGCCTTTAAGACATTTTTTTTATTAACACCAAAAATTAAAATTAAAGTTTTAGTCATAAATTTAACGTTAGTGTAGTAAGAATAAATATAAAATGAATGCGAATAGCCGAATTGGAGAGCTACCGTATTTCTTATATTTTTATATATATAGTACCCTTTACCTTTAAATTTAAGTTTTTTAAAAAATATCCGAGAAAACTGGAAAAAAATATTTTTAAAAAAATTTCAAAAAATACCATAAAAATTATTTTTATAAAAAAAAATTAGTTCGACACAATTCGATTGCTTATCGAACTGTAAACGTAGGAAAAAATTCGGTAAAGTTACAAAGAAAAAATAAGTAGAGGAGTAGATATAAAAAACAGTATTATTAGAATTTTTCTTATTAATTAATAAAAATTTCCATAGGGACGGGAAATATAATTTTGTAGAAAAATTATTCAAATTTATTTTATTTTCTAAAGAATAGATTAAGTGCTTTGATTTTTTTAAATTTTTTTTTTTAGTCCTATAGACTTTATTTTCGTAAGAATAAGCATAACGGCCATACCACTTTATTTTTAATTTTTAAAATAAAAATATTAAGAAATTGAAGACGTTTTAAGGGTAGACATCAATGTTTTTCTTAAATTTCTGAATACATAGTTATGCGAAAAGACTTTCGATTTTCAAGCAAAACTGTTTTGCGGGGAGAATATTAAATTTGAAAAAATATCATTTATTCTATCTTTTAATTTTTTATTTTGAGAAAATTTCACCTCTTTAGCTATTCATTTCATAGCTAGGTTAAGTCTTTTGTAAGGAGCTATATATTTTCAAATAAATACGTATTTACCCGATTTACCTCTGGAATACTTTCGTATATTCTTATCAACGCTGTATATAAAATAGCTAAATATTGGTAAAACTTGATTTAATTTTGATAAAAAATAATTTTTCAAGTAAAAGGAATCATCCACTACCCTATTATTGGGAGTAAGCGCGGTATCGAATAACAAAATCGGAGTATAGTTTTCCAGATAAAAATTCATATTTAAATTAGCGAAGTCGTAGTTGCTTAAACCGCTTCCCACAAAATTAGTATTTAATAAAAAATATAGATTTAATCAACGTTTAATAAGCAGTTCAGAATTAAATTGATCAAATTTTAATTTATCAAACAAATCTATAATAGACCGAAAAAATAAACGCAAAGTTTGCTCTCTCTTACCCTTTTTCATTAAATAATTAGTAAACTTTAACAAAGGGAGTTCGAACGTTTTTCTTTTCAAAGAGGGGCTTTTTTTAAAACAAATCGGAACATCCAACATATTATTTAAAAAAAAAGATATAAAAGAAGACTTTTTAAAATACAAATAGTTATCAAAAACCATAGACTGATTCAAGGTCGTAGCGTCGAAAAAGGGGATAGAATTTTTTTCTAATAAAAAATCATATTTGAAAACGTTTGAATATTTAAAAATTAAAAAATTGTGCGATGAGAGCGTATCCTCGAAAAACATTAAATTATTGAAATAAAAATTCGAATTAGTAAAATTTATTCGACTTAAATAGGATCAAAACGGAAGAACTTTTTGTATTGTTATTTTTTTGTCTTTGTCATAGTAATAGCAAAATATGTAACGATAATATAAGTAGATACGACTTTAAAATTTATTTAAAATTTTTAAAATCAAAAAAATTTAATATTAAGGATTTCTAAAAAAAATGATAAGATTTTTTTGTCGCGATGGAGTTTAAAGATAACAAAAAAAATAATTTATATTTTAAAAATAATTTCGAAGATAAAAGGACTTCTTCCGATAAAAAATTTAAAGATTTTTTACTAAAAAAATTTTTTATATTTTTTATATTTTTTCTTTTTTTTAAAGGTTGAAAAGAATAAAAATTTATGATTAATCAACTTTGGTACCGCATTATTCAAATTTTAGTTTTATAAACATTTCACGCTTTTTTACGAATCTTTACTAAATTAGTTTCTTCTGAAACTCTACTTTTGTACTCGACGAACCTAAAATAAAGCAAATCGTGAGTTTTTCGGTAAGAGCTCAATTCGTTATTTTTTATTAAAAATCTATAATTATTATTAAAAAGCGCCTTTGAAGCGTACAAACCGTAGTTTATGTACACATGCACTAATTTATTTATTATTTCATCTAAATGAATTGTAAGTTGTCTCGATTTATCTTTAAATCAAAAATTATATCAAAATAAGTTAAGACCTCATCTATTTATACCAGGATTACTCATATTTCCCAAATTCTAGCAATGCAAGATTGCAGAGTTTAGGCGCGGCAGCTAAATTAGCGTCTATACTCCGGCGCACCCTAAAACCGATTTAGGGGTTTTCGGTCTAGGTAATGTTTTTAGAGAAAAACGACTACTCCTGCTACAAAAAAGAGCAAGAAGGCGAAACTTTCAACAAAAGCAAAACCTAAAGTTGTATAATTGAATAAGATTTCTTCTAAATCTGGAGCATAGGAAATTCCTTTGATTAATGAAGCGAAAATTAGCCCAGTAGCCACTGCGCAACCCATTAAAGGCATAAAAACAAAACTTAAAGACAAAACTTTGGACGCTTTGATGAATAACACGGCTCATTATATACTATATAGGTTGTACGGGTTTGCTATTTAAAAAAGAGTACGGGGCGATTAAAATATTATCGAAAATAAAAAAAAAACATAATCTTTAAGAATCTGAAAAAAATGCAGAAATCACGAGTTACTATTTATTAATCAAATAAATTCTATCGGAAATCTTCAATAAGATATAACGAAACTCATTATAATTAGAATGAATAATAATAAAAAAAAATAATAAAATTGTTTCAAAGAAGAAACGCAATATACCGCAAAGGTGTAAGATACCTCTCTCGTCGCGTACGTTCTTCGAAGTAAAACTAGTCAATAAATATATAAAAAAAAAATAGATAAAAAAAAAAATAAATGAAACATAAAAAAAGCACCGGCGAACGGGGTATCGTTTTTATACCAAAAAACGGTACTTACCTTATGGTACGTAAAGTGGTCCCTTTTAGCCGGACCTCACCCCCATTTTAGCGGTTCATGACTTAATTGAATATAGTCAATTGGGCGTGTTTTTTGATACCAAAGGGGGTCTGTAAAATAAGCGAAAAATGCCATTATAAAGTGCGTGTACAGCAGGTATGCTATAAAAAAGTTTATTAAAGTTATTAAAAATACTAATTTTTTTCAGTTCATTCAGCGAATATTTAATAAAAAATAATTAGCTATTAATAAAACAATCGTATAAATACTTATAAATTTAAAAAAAAATATTTTTGTATATCAATTTCATCAAGAGAAAATAAAAGATAAATTATACGTCAATTCGTAGTAAAAGGGTGTTATTACAAAAAGAGCGGTAGCCCCGTAGCATAAAGCGTAAAATGCTTCAATAAGTCAAAATGTTTTATATCAGGCCAGTCAAACTCTTTTATCGCGCCCAGTGTAGCTCCCGTAACGACTCGTAATCAAGTTTTCAGCTATTCAAGCAAAAATAAAAATAAAAAGGATTCAGGTTTGCACCAAGCTTCATTCTATTGGCTCCCATAAGGGCTCGTCGTCGGTAACGCACGCGTCTATAAAAAAAATAATAACCAGACCTCTAATAAAAAAAAAGCCATCTCCGATTGTTTTTTTATAAATGTTTAAAAAAAAAATAGATAATTTATTTAAATTTAAAAAATACGTAACTACGCAAAATATAAATTTAGAAATTGTTTTAAAATTGTTAAAAAAAAAATAAATTAAAAAATTTTTCTTATACATAGACATAAAGCTAAAAAAAGTTAAATTTTCTTTATTTTTTCGATTAAATTTTTTTTTAATTAAATTTTTATTTTTTTTATTTTTATATTTAAAATTAAAATTAATTTTAAATATATTTTCTCATAAAAGGTAATAGTTCGTTAATATTAATAAAAAAGTTTTTTTATCTAAAAATAATAGTTTTTCTTTTAATTTAGATACCAATAAAAGTTTTCTTAATAGTATAAATTCATAAATTGGGTAAAAAGTTATGTTAAAATAAGAATTCATTTATACACTATGTTTAAATAAATAATAAATGAAAATTATAAATTAAAACGAATTAAGGTAAAAATCTTTCTAATATTTTTTCTTTTTTTCTAAATTTTTATAAAATATTAAAACATTGAATAAAAGAGCGCAAATAAAATAAATAAGTAAAAAAAAACAAAATTTAATCTTTTTCTAACAATAAATAATATTGATTTAGGCATAGAATAAAAATTTAAATTTTTATAATGATTTTTAAATTTAATTAATAACATACTATTGTTCAAATTAGCATTAAACCCATAAAACTATAAAGCGTAAAACCGCTTACCGTATTATTATTTATAGATAATAGTAGCCTAGCAAAAAACCGCTAAGTTTTAAATTTAAAGCCTCAAATTGATTAAAAACCCCCCTAGACGTGGAAATTAAATAAATAGACGAACCTGATCTTTTTGTCAAAAGTTTTATAGCTTTTAATGAAAAATAATAAGTCCTGCTCGGTTTGGTCACTAATTTAAATGTTTTCATTATTTTTAAATTTTTAAAGTAAAAAGGGTAAATTTTAATAAAATACAAATTATTTTTTTTTACAATAAAATAATTTACAATAAAATTATTTTTTTTAAAAACTTTTAATAAATTTAAAATTTTTTTAGTATAAAAAATAGTAGTAGTGAGGTTTTTATGGGAGGTGGCTATGTTTATAGAATTTATTAAATAAGAGGTTGAATAATTATACAATATAGTTGGAAACATGGGACTCGAACCCATACTCGTTAAACCCAAAATTTAATGCTTTACCGATTAAGCTAGTTTCCAATAAATTATTTTATAATATAACGAAGCTCGTGAATAAGTTTTTTATTACTATAAAAAAATCAAAATGTATCGGAATAATTTGAAATTTTTCAAACAAAAAAAAAATTAACCAATAAAGAGTTGTTAATTTTATTGAAATAAAAAAAAAAAAATGAAAAATTAATTAAAAATCGATAAAAAAATAAATATAAATGTTCAAATTTAAAAATTTTTTACATTTAAAAAATAAAAAAAACTAAAAGAGAAGAGTAAAACATTAGTATTACTAAACTTAAAAATTTTAATCAACCTAATTTAGTTAAATAATCGTACCTATACCGCGGAGTACCCCCTCTTATAAGAATAAGAAACCCTATGCATAGGCAAAATTTAATAGCAAAAAAAAAAGTCATATTTTGGGGAAATTGGTAAAAAATTTTTGAATTAAAAAACAGTAAACCGTTTTGAAAAAAAGGATCTATAAAATTTAATAATTTAAATGATAAATTAAAAAAAACGAAAGTTAACGAAAAAAAAAAATCTATTAAAATTAATTTTAAATCTCACATACTACCAACTAGCTCGCCTAAAACCGGGCAAATTACCCTTGTAAGACTCTGTTCTAAAAAAAAATCTCGAGTAACGTGCGTGTTTAGTAACGCTTCAAATTCGTCCAGTTTTTACGCACCTGTTTTGATGTTGAGTTTTGGAACTTGATCTAATTAGCTTTGATTTATTAAAAAGAGCAAAATATCTATAAGTTCTAGGAATTGAGGTATTTTCGATAATACTATTTAAAATTAATTTTTTAATTTCATTTTTTAAAAAAAGTTTTCGTCTAAAAATATCCAAATTTTTTCATTGATCCTCTCTTAACATTATCTATCTACATCGCCAAAAACTATATCTTGAGACCCTAAAACCGTAACTAAATCTGCGAAAAAATGACCTTGAACCAATCTAGGCATAATTTGAATGTGGTGATAGGCGGGTGTACGGATTTTGCATCTGTACGGTAGCGACGAACCGTCTGATATTAACGAAACGCCAAACTCTCCTTTAGGGGCTTCAACCGCTTTGTATACAAAACCGCGAGGTACTTTAATACCTTCACTATAATACTTAAAGTGATTAATAAGAGTTTCCATGGAATTATATTTTGAATTATAATTTAATTTTTTAAATTGTTTTGAATATAAGAAATCAAAAAAATTAAAAAAATTTATATTTTTATTCTTATTCGAAAACGAATCAAGATTTTTATTAGTAATATTGGTTAAATTAGATAATATTTGAAAAATTATATTAACACTTTCGTACATTTCTCTAACACGGATTAAAAATCTGTCATAACTATCTCCCCTTTTACCGAGATAGCCTTGCATCGAAATAAATCAATAGTGCGAGTATGTTTCGGATTTTAAAAAACGAATATCTTTTTTGATCCCCGCGCTCCTTACAACCGGGCCGGTAGCTCCGTAGGCATAAGCGTCCGCAGTATTTAAAGAACCCACATTAACTAATCTAGATTTTCAAATCCTATTAGTCGTTAAAACAGAAAAAATTTCGGTTAAAGACTTAAAGCAGTCTCTTGCAAAAAGAGAAACATCTAAAAAAAATTGATAGTTAAGGCCGGTTCAATCTACGTCATTTGGGCGATAAAAAGCGGCGTGCATGCGCGCTCCCGAGACGCGTTCGTAAAACTCCATAATACGTTCTCTTTCTTCGAAAGCTCAAAAAACGGGGGACATGTTACCGACATCGAGGGAGTGCGTGGATATAGCCAAAAGGTGATTTAAAATTCTAGTCAATTCATCAAATAGTACCCTTATTTGCACATAAGTTGCGGTATATGAAATCGTTTTAAGTAAAGATTCGATGGCGATGCAAAAAGCGTGCTCTTGCGCCATCATAGAAACATAATCGAGACGATCGAAATACGGCAAAGACTTAAGATAAGTTCTACTCTCTATAAGTTTTTCAGTACCTCTATGTAAGAATCCTACGTGAGGGTCCGCGCGTTCGACTAATTCGCCGTTAAGCTGCACAACTAGCCTTAAAACCCCATGAGACGCGGGGTGTTGAGGGCCGAAATTTAAAATAAAACTTTTTATTTTACGTTCAGAATAAGAATTTTGTAAAAATGTAGGTTGTCAAAAATTGAAAATATTGGATTTCAACGTTTAAAATAATTATTCTAAAGAATTTAAACCTTACGCCGCTAAGCGCTGCTTTATATATTAAAATTTTATTGATTTTTTTATCGGTATAGTCGCGTTCGGCCCGGCCGCCCATCGCTTATTAATGCACGCATTACGTTATGTATTTTCAATTATACAAATTAACTATACTAAATTTAATAGTTAAATACGAGTACGGATCCACATCGTTTCATAAAAACGGTTCGTAAATAAAAAAAGCGGATAAAGTGAAGTAGTCAATTTCTAGGTATCGCGACGCGTCGTTAATTATATTTTTATTTTGTAAAATTCAATGCGGTAAAGAATTAGAGCGTTGTTTGTCGTCGCCTACGCTTTGGTTATTTAATTTTTTCTTACTTTTTGTTTTTAATCTAATTTTTTTTTGAATCGATCAGTGCGCAAACCATCTCGATAATATATAGTATTTCAGGCTTACAATAAGTTGTATAAAATCTCCAACAAAGATAGAATATTTAGAGTTTTGACAGCAAGCGCCGTTTACAAAAACTAATTTATTATCTATAAAAAGGTTAACGGCGTTTGCGTCCGGTAATAATTTAGCTTTAAAAAGGATATTTTCGAGTTGAAGCTCTATAGTTAAAAAGGTTTGAAACCTCGCTATCTTATTGTATTGAGTTAAGTATTTTGTCAACTTTTGTTGATATTTAAATTTTAAGTTTAATAGGGATTTAAAAGTTGCACGGGCGTTTCGTCATAATATCATATAACCCGGTTTAAATTTTACTCTTTTAATTGAAAAAGAGTAATCTAAATTAAAAAACGTAGGAGCTTGTTTTTCCCTAAAATTTCAGTAATTTCATTTTGTTGAGTGATTTAAATTTGAGGATATTAACGATCAAAAATTAGCGTTACTAGGGGAAATTTCGCTATTAAGATTAAAAAAATTTAATTCATTTGATAATCCAAAACTAGTTCCATTTAAAAAGTTTCTAGATAAATTATCTTTTAACGGTAAAGTGCAAATTTTATTTTTTAAATATCGTTTTAAAATAAATTTTTGCATATCATTTTTGTAAGGAAAAGTATATAATTTTTTTCTCATTAAAAATTTATCATTTTTTTTCAAAAAATTAAAATAAGAAAAATTAGATATAAACAAGAAACCTTTCAAATTTAACGATAAAAGATTTTTATTTTTAGTCAATAAAAAGGGTAATTTTAAACTAGAAATAAGAAAATTAAAATTATCAATAAATAAGTAATTTCTACAATAAGTGTCGTATGAATTTTTAGCGCAAAACTTATTTTTTCTTAATTTATTGATATTTCATATAAAAAAAACCCCAGAAGTACTTATAATATTTTTAAAATTTAAGTTTAAGTTTTTAAAAAAAAAATTTAAGCTATTTATCCTATTTGTTAAAAAATTACCATTAAACGAAAAAAATTGAGATTTATTTAAAGAAAATGTTTCTTTAAAAAATAAAAAAAAAATTAATTTTTTAAATTTAATTTTTTTTTTATAAAAAGAATTACTTTTATTAATTATATAGCAATTAAGCTTTTTATTTTTTTTTAATAATTTAAAAAGATATTTATTAAAAATAAATTGCGATAAATTATTAAAAAAAAAGAATTTATTATTAATATTCTTTTTTAATTTAAAATAAATAAATAAATTAAATTTTCTCTCCCCATCTTGGTTCGAAATTAAAGAATTTTCTAAATTGAAAAAAAAAAATCGCCGTTTTTGCTCTCGTTTTTGTTTATTTAATTTAAAAAAAGAAATTGGGTTAATTTTTGATAAATTTAAGTTAAAAATTGTAGTATTTTTTTGAAAATTACTCAAAGTAGTCAAAAAAACATTTTTTTTAAGATAATAAGAGTCTAGAAAATTCAAAGAAATTAGTTTAAAAAATTTGTCCTCATTTTTATTTTTTTGTTTAAAATTTAATTTTTTTATTGAATTAAATAATTGAGAATAATTTTTAAGATTTTTAAATAAAAGCTTATTTACTGAATTAGAGTATTTAAGGATATCACTATTATTAAAAAAAGAATAAGGTTTTAAAAATAATTTATTTGTTTTTTTTTTTATTCTAAATTTAAAAAGATAGGTAATCTTAAAATAATAACGCATGTCGAGCGTAAAATTATTAAAATAAAAAAAATTATTAATTAAAAATTTTTTATAAAAATTATAAAATTTTTTGTCAAAAATATCATTAAACAGCTTATCGTTTACAAATTTACTATTTTTTTTTACGAAAATAACATTATTTAAATTTTTAATCTTAAAATTTTGAATATTTCACTGAAAGGGCGACAAGAGGCTACCTGTTAAAAAAAATCAATTTTGTTTGTTAAAAGATCTAGCGTGGTTATAAAATGATTTATTATCGATTGAATAAAAACTATTTAAAATAAAACGCTGGGTTAATTTTTTTTTTTTTTTTGTTTGTTTAATGTTAGACAAAAAGAAATAAAAATTAAATTTATTTTTAAAAAAAAATAAATTTTTTTTAATAAAAAAATAATTTTTATTTTTAATAATTAACTTAAAATAAAAAAAAATATTTTTTTTTATTTTATAATTTTTTATGGAATTTAAAAATGTAGAACGCCTGCAATCGTATTTTTTCAATTTTTCCATAAAAACGTTTAATATACTAAATTTAAAAAAAAAAAATAAAAAATTAACTTTATTTCAAAAATAAATAAATCGAGACGTTAAAAAAAAAAAATTGTAATTATTGTTTTTGATAATAGTAATACTTTTTAATAAATTTATATTATTTAACAAAGGTGTTAGCATAAATCCTTAAAACATGGATTTAAAACCATAAACTTTTTTTTTTTTTAATAAAAATCATTTTAATTTTAGGTGCTTTTTTTTTTAATTTTTTATTCAATTTTTTTAAATTTAAAGATTCGACTTTTTTTTCAATAAAATTAAACTTTTTAACATCACTAATGAAATTTTTTATGATTAAATTGCACCTTTTCGCTGTTCAAGCGTTCGATCACGTGCGTTGCCCTCGAGTCGGTTTACCGAGAGCGTGGCATCTCCCCCTATAGGTTTTAATCAAATATAGCCTAATTAAATTATATTTAATAAGCTCAATTAAATTATTATTGATACTAGTAAGTTGCGAAAGGTACATATTTATTACTTTTCTTTTATCAAGATCCAAAGCTAAAAATGTTTTACTTTTCTTCCATAAAAAATAATTTAACTCGAATCGTTTTATAAATTTTTTAACGGACGTAGTCGAAAGACCTGATTTTTCGTTAAAAAATTCTATTAAATTAACATTAAATGATTGAGATTTCCCAGCATACAAAAAACCTCTAGATCAGTAAATTTTCAATAATTGTTCAAATTTCATAAATTATTAGATGTTTAACATTAATCAATAATAAATAACGCAGCTAAATCTGAAGTTACGTTAAAACTAATTTTTTTTTTTTTTTTTTAATTGTTTTGCTTTGTACAACGCTATTTTTCTGTTTCAGGTAAATTCGCCAAATTTAAAACCGGCCATTCATTGATTAATGGACCGCTTGTGTCAGCGTTTTCCGGAATAAATGTTTACATCAGAATTGGAAAAAATTTTAGGAATAATCGATGACCTAGAGTATACAAATTTTTCACTTGTTTTAAAAACAAAACTTTTTTTGAATAAAAAAATTTTTCGTCAAATAAACGGAGAGCAGTACATTAGTTTATCATTTTTTTGCATGTTTAATTAAAAAATTATTTAAATTTAGTAGTTTTACCTCAAGGTGTCAAAGGGTGCTTAATCGTTTTAGTACGCCCACCGTGTGGGTGATCTACGGCATTCATGGCAACTCCTCGCACTGTAGGTTTAACCCCAAAAGCCCTTCAATATCCTGATTTAGTGTTTGCGTACTTTTTGTTCTCAGCCAGACTTATTGGGCTTAAAGACGCAAACGAGTAATAGGAGAAAATTTTTTTAATTTTAGACGGTAGTTGGACTAAAACAGTGTGCGACTCTTTGTCGATTTTGATTAATTTTCCTTTTGTACCAGTACTTCGGATATACTGCACGTTTTTACCGGGCGTAAGCTCGATACAAGAGATAAAGGACAATTTTTTAATCTGAAATAGCATTAAAAACGTATTTTTTAAATTTAATTTTTTAATTTTTTTTTTACGCTTATTGTAGTAAATATAAGAAAAAAATTTATGCAATTCTGTAGTTAAATAATAAGTAATCGACCCATTAGAAAAGTAAATTAACGATAATAATTTATTTTTAAATGGAATAAATTTAAACGAAACGATCAGACCCAAACAAGCGTATCTAAGATTATAATTAATTTTTACTGATTTTTGTTTTTTTAACAAAGAAGATCGTGTTCAAATAACAGTCCTTCCTGCTGAATTTTTTCCAGATTTTCACTTTTTATAGAGCGTTAGTTTTCTATCATTTAACGGCGCGCATCACCTGGAATAGAAGTAATAAGACTCTCTTCGAGCCGGTGAAGTATATACTAATTTTTGCATAAAATAGTCGTTTGCGTTATACACCTTCAATAACAAAATAATTTAACGTTTTAATTTTTTTAATTTTAGATCATTTAAACCAAAAAATAAGATTTAAGTGCTTTAAATAAATTTCGAAATTAATAATACTTTATACAATTCAATGTATTTTTGAATATTAATTAAATATAAAATATAAAATAATTCAGAATAATCGTAAAAGTTGTTAATTGTGGACGAGGTTGGGTACATATTAAAATCAAATTGAGAGTAGGCCGGTATTACGCCACTATTTGGGTTAAAAGAATAATTCGATCAACCAAAAGTAATATTAGTATTTTTAAAAAAAAAAAATTCACAATTTTTATGTTGTTGTAAATATTTTTTTTTATTTAAAGTTAAAAACAAAAAATTTAAGTTATAAAAAATATTTTCATTTTTATTTTTAATAAAATTAAAATTATAAAAAAAAATATTTTTTAAAGAAACGTTATGCGCGTACTGAGCTTTAGATAAATGCTTATTAAAAATATAATTTTTTGATCAAAATTTAAAAATATTCGTATATACCAAAAAGGTCGAAGAGTGCTTAATACGTGTTAAAGATTTTCGTTTAAATTTAGTATATTTAAATTTAAATTTTTTAAAATTTACCGAAGTTTTGAATAAATTTAATTTATTTTGTTTTTTTATAAAAAAAAAACTACTGCCGATATCAATATTAAAGTTGTTTATACGTGATCACCTCCGTACCATTCGTTTGAAACATTTAGTTCTGATAGTATAAACCCAATTTTCCCTTGCAATTGTATAAGTCCATAAAGCAGAGCCTCGGCGGTAGGGGGGCATCCGGGGACGTAGATGTCTACTGGAACAATTCTATCACAACCTCGTACCACTGAGTAGGAGTAGTGATAATAACCGCCTCCGTTTGCGCAACTTCCCATCGATAAAATTCATCGAGGATCCGGCATTTGCTCATACAATTTTCGTAAAACAGGAGCCATTTTATTGGTCAAAGTCCCGGCTACAATAATTAAATCCGAATGGCGGGGGGACGCTCTAAAAATTATTCCAAAACGATCCATATCGTAACGACTAACAGCGGCGTGCATCATTTCGACGGCGCAACACGCTAATCCAAAAGTTAAAGGTCATAAAGAGCCCGATCTAGCTCAAGATATTACGGATACTAGTTTGGTAGATATTCATTCAAGTTTCAAATTAAAAAATCAGCAATAAAGATTAGCCCCGTTGGGATCGAAAACACCTACGTGTGTGTTTAGTATAGTTATCGGGTCTAGATGTACCATAAACAGATCGTCGTTTTCTTTTAAATATTACGGGAGAAAAATCGTAAACACCCCGAACTAAGGTATAACCGACTCCGGGTAAATCGTTAGCTCTTCCACCGTTGACTAAAACCCTATTATATCTCGAGCAGACGTAGCCCTTGCCGGGCACTCTAGCGGTGACATTGATTTCATTAGTTAACTTTATTTTCGCCGTTTGTCGTGAAGCAGAGTTAGGTTTTTTAGGGCTCATAGTAACTACTTTCGTTACCGTACCCTTTACTTGAGGTCGTTCGCATAAGGCGGGTGTGCGGGAAAAATTGTATCGTTTATAAAATTTGTTTCGCACCGATGCTTGTTTAAAAGTTGCCAATTATACACTATCGTTTAATAACACAAAGAAAATTTATAAAATTAAAGTAATTTTAGATTTTAACCGTAAATCGGTATTTTAGGTTAATTTAGAACTAACCGGTGCGCGGCCAGGGGTTCGTTTATCAAAATTTTTTTAAGAAATTGCGAATTAACGCGGCGTACTTGGTCCACTACCCCGGGTACCGGGCGTCGCTCAGAGCACCGCCTGCCGCTTTACCCGTTCTCCAATAGCATTTTAAAAAATAAAAGATTGTCAAGAAAAACCTAACCAAAACATTAAAAACACCAAACCGCCGTAAATTATTAATTCTTTTGAATTAAGGTCTAAAGGGATTTTTTTAAAAATATTTAAAGATAACCCAAAAAGAACGTTCATTCAGTTTTTAAAAAAAAACGTAGGACCTACTAAGTATAATAATATAAGTAAAAATAAGGATAGGATCGGAAAAAGATCAAAAAAAAAAGAAAAAAACAAAAATTCAGCTATAAAAAATATAGAACCGGGGAAGCCTAAAAAAATTAGTAAATTTATTAATGATATCAAAAAAAGTTTAGGGCATAAAAAATTAATACCGCTAATTTCTGTGATTAATCGTGTTTTAAAGCGACGATTTATAGCGTCTACTAATAAAAACGAATTTGCGGATAACAGCGCGTGGCTTATTAACATACAAAAACTAGCCAACATTAGCGGCGATTGGCCGCTTATGACGCATATAGTAAGTCAGTGCATCTCCACTACGGTAGAGTAAGCGACTAATTTTTTTAAATCTATTTGATAGAATAATTTAAAAACGGCATCTACGATACCAATAGTTAAAAACGGATATATAAAATAAAAAGTGGGTTCGGTTTGCAAAGCTAATAGACATTTTAACAGGCCAAAAAAGGCGAATTTAACTAAAACACCACTTAAGAATATGGAAAAGTTCGTCGACGCCTCGACGTGAGCTTTCGGAAGTCACCCATAAAAGGGTCAAATAGGCAATTTAACACCGAAACCGATTATTCAACAAATAAACAAAAAGTTTATTTCAAAATTAGAAAAATTAAAACTACTAATTACCCAAAAAGAAGAACTTTCGCAGATAAAAAATAAGTATAAAAAACTTAGTATTAAAAATAGTGCCCCAAACTGCGTTCAAAAAAACATTAAATAGGCGGCCTCGACGCATCTTCTTGTTTTAGCAAATTTGTATAAAATAAAAAAGGACGGGATCAATAACATTTCGTAAGAAATAAAAAATAAAACCAACGAATCGGTAAAAAATAAAACATATCCCGACAAAAGAATAATTTTACAATATAAAATAAAAATAATAAGCTCATTAACGTTGTACGATAAGCAAAATAATACAGCCAAAATTGTGACCAAAAGAAATATATAAATAAAAGGGAAATAGTATATATAGGTTAAATTAAAATTTAAATTAGTTGTACTAAATAAATAATTATAGGAGAAGTTGTCGTAAAACGTTAAAAAAATATTCGATGAAGAGTTAAAAGCCGAAAAAACATCAAATAAATAATATAGAGAAGAGAAGGATAAAAAGGAGAAAAATAAAAAAAAACTTAAAGTTATATTCATAAAATAATTATATAAGTTAATTTTATTGATAAACTTTGAATAAAACAATTTAAAAAAAAAAGCTACAAAGGTAAAAATGAAGAAGAAGAAGAAAAAATAATATATTAAGCCATACCACAACAAGTAAACAACGAGCGGCTTACTCGAATAAGCTGTTGAGGTGTGTTGAGGTATTTGAAGTATTTAAAGTATTTTAAATAAGTTTATCAAAAAGTTTTAAAAAAAATTTTTTTAGATAATTTTAACGGAAAATCGAAAAACGTGTTAGTATTAAAAATATATTTTGTGGGGAGACCTAGCTTATGCGTCATTTGTTTCATAAAATATTTAGATCGACCGTACCTTAAATTTTTAAATTCAATAAGGGTAGTACCGCCGGATACGCTCGTCATTCAACACTCCAGTTTACCCTTACCTTTACCCATTCTGGTACCGGTTGGTTTTTTTGTCAGAGGCAGGTGGGGAAACGCGTGGAACCAGACGAATCGTCTCGTATAATCAGATTTCCTAGAAGCTCGTTTTAAGAAAAGTTTAAATCTAAAAATTTGATCCGATGTTAGTTGCGCCGGCTTAAGAAGCATTAATCCGGAACTACCGAAATTTAACAATTTATGGTGATAATTTGTATTAAACGAAATCATTGAACGATTTTTTTGTTTTCTTTTAAAACGAAAATGGCGTGGTTGTAAAAGCAATTATACACTAAATTACGAAAAAAGTCAATTAAAGTATAAAATAATATCATCCATTAAAAGAAAACCAAATATTAAAAAAAATAAAAAAAATGAAATAATTAAAAAATACGACGAAGTCGCCCTTAAATTAAATAAATGGTAATAGTTGATTTTACCGTAACCAGTTGAGTACAAAAATCTAATATTTTGTAAATAAAAATATAGCCCAAAAAAAAGTAAACCGAAAAAAAATATAAAAAATATAAAAAAGTTAGAGTTTACCAAAGAAATTAAAATTAGTAATTTGGCGAAAAAACCTAAAAAGGGGGGTACGCCCGCCATCGAAAAAAGGGCGATAGTTAAAGCAGTAGTAAAATAAAAATTAAATTTAAAATCATTAAACGAGTAAATAGTTTTAGTCGTAAAACTTAAAAACTGCTGTAATGTTCAAAAAATTATAATAAGAGAGATGTTATAAATTAATAAATAGGAATACACTACAATTAGTACGTCAAAAGCGTTATTATAAAAAAGCATTTATACATTTTATTTAAATATTTTTTAAATATACTCAAATTAGATTATAACCGAAATTAGCGGAAGATTAATAAAATACAACTTTATATCTTGTATAAAGTTTTTTGTTTTATTTTAAACACCGTAAATATCTATAAAAAAGGTTTTTGTAGAATTGGTTTTTTTTAAATTTATTGTGAAATTATTTTTAGAAAAAAATAACTTATTGTTTTTTAATGAAAATAATTTAGATCAAGTTTTTTTATTATTTAATCTTTTTCTACTTTTTAAAACAGCCATTCTATACACAACTTGTTCGATTTAACCGTTAACGGTTTAAAATTTCAATAATTAAATTTTTTTAAATTACAGGAAAAAAAAAAAGTCGTAAACGTTATTAGACGAAATCGTTAAGAATACAAAAAGTGTATTTAAAATACTACTTAAAGCTAAAAACGATTTAATGTAATAAGCCTCGCAAAGCGTAAATAGGAGAACTACGAAACCTATTATTAATAATAGTACGTTTATGTTTAAAAAAAAGTAAAAAATTTCGTTTAAGTAGTTTAAAAAAAAAAATAAAAAAAATAATAAAATAAAAAAATAAAAGAAAATTATATAAAAAAATAAAGTATGGAGAGGCAGCCCTTTAAAAAAAGTAGGTTTTCAAAAATAAAAAGGAACGAGCCCGCATTTCAAAAAAATTGAAAAAAGTAAATTAAATCAAATAACGGATAAAAAAAAAACGTCTTTAATTTGCGACACCTCAACTACGTAAAAAAAAATAAATTCAAATAAAAACCAATCAAAGGTTAAAATTTTTGTATAAAATAATATTAAAAAAAAAAATAAATTCAAAGACGACAGCAGCGATATTCAAAAAAAGTACATCAAAGTCTGTAAAAAAAAAAAGGGAGTAGTTTGGTGAAAATAACTATGAGTATTTAAGTTTAAATTATTATAAAAATATGTTGAAGAAAATGTCGATGTTACGACCAAAAGAAATATTAAAGTTGAAATAATTTCTATAAAAAAAATAACAGTAAAGACGGTATTTGATGTAAATAAAAATAAAGTTCAGAAAAAAAAATTAAAATTAACTACGCTATAATCGTAAACCTCCTTCGATGAAAAATAAAAAGATGATACGTACACCAGTAATATTAAAAAAAAAAAAGAGAGAATTAGGTAAAAAATTTTCGATTGAAAGGAGAAAAAAATTATACCCCCAAATCAAGCCGTTATGGGGTAATTTGATCATGACAAATTAATTATGAGAATTAAAAATAAGGGCGTTATTAGCAACCAAAAAACATCAAAACCTGTTAAATATTCAAAATTTTTAATATTTTTCAATTTTGAATAATTTAAAATTTCCTTAATCGATGGTATAGAATAAAGTAGCATTGAAAAAAATAAAATTAAATATGTATGTGCAAAAAAAAAAACAAAACTTCACAAAATAGAAGAAGATAGTACAAACAAATTAATTTAACTAATAAATACTTTTTATTAAAAAGAAAATAAATACGTAAAAAAATAAAAAATGATATATTCAAAAATTAAACAATAAAGCTTTTAAACAAAAGTAAAAATAAAAATAAAGTACATTAAAAGAGCATACGTTAAAAAAAATTACCCGTACCTGGACTTGAACCAGGACCCATGAAGGACGAAATTTTAAGTCTCGCATGTCTACCAATTCCATCACACGGGTTAAACTAAAAGTTCGGCGCGGGGGTTATCGCGTAACGAACCTATAGAGATTAAAATAGTAAGAGTCTTTAAAGAAAAAAAAAAAATTATAATACTTTAAAAACAATAAATTTGTTTCGAAAACGGGAAAATTTTTTTTAGCTAGTAATATAAATAGTAGACTGTAGTTTATTCGCGTTAACTCGTTCTCATCTTCAAAAAAACTTTTAAATTGTATTTTTATTTTATAAAATTTTAACTGATACTGCTCTTTTGATCAATTTTTATGAGCCATCGGTGCTTTAGTTAAAGTAAATTTTATTTTTTTAGTGGGAAGAACGAAAAATTTTAATTTATTTTTTTTATCTTTTTTAGCGTTTAAAAAAGACAAATAATAAAACCAAGTTAAGAGAATATAAGATTGCTTTAATAGTATTTTTTTTTCATCTATCATTAATTGATTAAAAAAAAAAACATTTGAAGATAAAAATGGAGGTATTAATGAAATAAAAAAAAATTTATAATTTATTTTTTTGAAATCACCACAACTATCGTATTTATTGTTTTTAAAATTATTTAAATATTTTGAATTAATAAATAAAAAATTATTTAATTTAGTAATATGACTCACGATCGGGCCAGAAGGAATCGAACCTACATTCTTAGATTGAAAGTCTAATGTCCTAACCGTTAGACGATAGCCCGTAGTTATTTTAATTTTAATTTTTAAAATTGAATAGAGGTTGGGTTGTATACTAAAAGATCGGTCGTAGAGTCGTAAAAAATTTCTTTTAAACCTATAGATGGGAAGGATTTTTTAAAGGGAGCACTGGTATCGCCGTACTGAAGCATAAGATTTCTAGTATCTTTTTTTCCCGAAAAAAAAATTCCGTTTAATTCCGAAGCTTCTCGTTCCAACCAATTGGCGTTTAAAAAAAAATCTGAAACAGATTTAATAGAATTTCACGTAATATTTTTTTTTTTTATGTTATTTTTAGGATTTAAAAGAATAAAAAAAAAAAATCTTTGTTGGAATAATATAGAATGAAAATTATAGACTAAAACCGAATTCGACGCGGTTGGGTACTTAGAGTTGTTTTTAGAAATTAAATTATTATTTAACGGTAACTCATAGGCGAATATTTCTATTAATTGAGTTGAATAAAATAAAGACGATAATTTCACGTGAAGAGTCGTATAATATAAATTGTTTTCGGTTAAATAAATATTTAAATTTTTATCGTTTCTATTTAAATATTTTAAAAAAATTTGATTAGTGTGGAAAAGAATATATTTAAAAAAAAGTTTATAATTTAAATTCATATGTTCTAAGTTGGACTCGAACCAACGACCCCAAGGTTTTCAGCCCTGTGCTCTACCATCTGAGCTACTAAAACTTTTTTAATTAAAAATGTCGACGTTAGCGGGTTTCTCGCCAACATTTCGTACGCGCTTGTGTATTAAATTTCGAGCGCTACGTGTTTTATACGTACAAATTTATATAAATTTGTATTATTTAATATACACGTATTTAATACGCATTTGTATATAATATACATTTATTACTTCTATATTAAGATTGAGTATATACCTTAGTTATATACCTCTTCTATATTAGAATTATATACACATAATATAATAAATATATACTATATGTTACAAATTGAAAATTAAAAAATAACGTATAGTAATATATAAATATGTTTATATATAATAAATATATAAATATGTTTATATATAATAAATATATAAATATGTTTATATATAAATATGTTTATATATAAATATGTTTATATATAATAAATATATAAATATATTTATATATTTA
>Ga0302186_10000621_pt1 | contig 31375 bp, 14 predicted proteins | sample II_Bog_E1_2_FD_198782 | JGI IMG/M metagenome (GOLD analysis project Ga0302186, IMG submission 198782) | Peat permafrost microbial communities from Stordalen Mire near Abisko, Sweden - II_Bog_E1_1 | ecosystem: Environmental > Terrestrial > Soil > Wetlands > Peat | place: Sweden: Abisko... | reverse complement strand
GAGCAAAGATACCTAGTTCAGCCTCTTGGTTTAGCTTATGGTGGTGGAATAGAAGCAATTCTTATCTTAAATTTATGAAAATAAGACAAGATAACACTTTTATTGAAGCATCCAGAACTGATACAATCAAAAACAATCATAATCCCGATTGGGGTTTTATCGATATCTCCATTGCAAAATTAATAAGATAAGATAATCAGGAGGAAAAATTTAAAATAGAATGCTGGGATTAAGGTTAGGGAAATAATTAAGACAAATTTATTGGCTAAGTTTATGTAAAAGTGCCTTAATTATCATCTGCTAAACTTCCTTTCTAAATTCCAATGGTTAATGCCAATAAAACCATGCCTACAATTCTATTTATGTAAAAATTTTAAATTTACTAGAAGCCAACATTTTTTGCATATCTTCAAGGAGGATTGCAGCTAAATCTATCAGTAGCTATTGATTTTACAGGATCAAATGGAGATCCAAGTGAAAAATCTTCTCTTCATCACATACATAAAAACAAATTAAATTAATATTAAACTGCTATCCAAGCCATTGGCAATATTTTATTAAATTATGATTCAGATAAAAAGATTCCTGCTTTTGGATTTGGTGCAAAAATTCACTTTAAAGGTTAATAATCTGGTGCTGTAAATCATTGCTTTCCTCTTAGTGGCTCTGATGATAAAATCTAAGCTGATGGTTTAGAGGACCTCATGAATTTATACAAAAAAGCTTTAAAAAATGTGGATTTATCAGGGCCAACATATTTTGCTCCTCTCTTGAGAGAATTTATAGATCTTGCAGGGTAATCTCACCAATAGGGAGGCTATATTTATCAAATTCTATTAATTCTCACAGATGGATAGATTCATGATATGAAAGACACAGTAAATCTCCTTGTAAAAAATACTAATTTACCTCTTTCCATTATAATTGTCGGAGTGGGAGAAGCTAACTTCGAGAATATGGTTGCTCTTGATGGAGATCATGGACTATATAATAGTAATGGCGTAAAGGCAGCACGAGACATTGTTCAGTTTGTCCCTTTTAATGAAGTCAAGATGAATCCAGATCTTTTGGCTCGAGAACTCCTTGCTGAACTTCCTGATCAAGTAGTATAATACATGGTATTTTTACGGTAATGTAGATGATGATTGGAAAAAAACCTACTCCACCAGCAACGGATATTGAGATACAAAAAATGATGACTGATGACTTGTGAATATGTTCAAGCCCTATTTCTTCAATATGCTCAGTAAAATTTAATGTAATATTATTGGATCTCTTTTCAAATTCTATATATTATCATATTGAATTCTCTTATCTTTATGAAGAATTAATTTTATTTTAAGAAGATATAAATCGGCTAAAGAAAAAGATTCTCTTGGAATCGACCAAATTTTATTAATATTGCCTTATTGAAATTTATTTTATGAGTATTATTAATATGCATCTATAATAAAATATTTAAAATTCAATATCTTAGATCTACCTACATATTTCCAAAATTCGTGATTATATTGATTTCTTGTATTTTTTACTCATAAAATCCTATTATCAAGGATATTTAAATGGAGATATCAATAAATTAATGATCTAGAATGCAAAAATTGATGATTTAATAATCAGTATTGTACTCTATCTCTCAATAATTTATGCTTATTTTTAAAGGTGTTTACCGTTACTATCCTTTTTGAATCAACATAGGCTTATAACTTTTGCATTTTTGCAGCTAAAGTTTATTCATTTTATGTCCTAAATGTCATATTGGTGCTTCGCATCTTTTCAATTAATCCTTCATATTTTATTTTTAATTTTCTCTTTACAAATTGTTCCGGTACGAAAAACTCTGGCTTGTTTTATTAGCTTGATTCAACTTATAAAGATTGCTGTCTTGTAAATTTTTATGACCTATGAGTACTTAAATTTACAAGGGTTGAGAATGATTTTAAATTTTGTTTTTTTGTGCTTGAAGCTTCAACCCAAGTATTATGGATAAATTTTTTATTACTTCTGAAATAATTTTTTTATGCTTCAGTTGTTTTTGATCTTAGTAATCGATGAGGTGATTTATTGACAATGGTGGCGAAAACAGCTCTAGAGAATTGCTTATGTGGTAGGGGCACGTTCATGGATGTAATAGTAGAATAAGGATTGATTTTTTCTTGTTATAAAGAAACATATGCTCTTAAAACTGGAGAGCTTTTGATTGATTTTTATTGAACTGAAATATTAATAGTCTTCTTCATATCATCTTTCTCTTTCTTCTTTTTCAACTCTTCCTTTACTGATTTTTTGTTGCGATGAAGTCTATTATAATCTTCATTTCCAATAATATCTTTGAGAATGAGTGTATATTTTTCAAATTGCGCTTTGATGTTTTTTTTAAGATCAGGATTAATGTTGTAAGGAGTTTCACTTATGAGATGAACATTGAAGATGAGAATTAGTGTTTCTTATGATTTACTCACAAATTTAAATTTTGGAAAAGTACTAGGTTCATTTGGTTTTTAATCAATTGACTATAATTAATAATCCTCAACTTATTCCAGTTAATCCTTGAGATAATGATTAGTAAGAAACATTCCTCGAGTTATTTCGCAAATTTGAATATTTCTCTTCCATTGATATTAAACCGAGAGTACCCCTTTATAAATAATGGCAGCCTTGATTGACCCATCTTCATCTTTCCAATTTAAACATTTATTAAATCCCAATTTCTTTATTTTGATCTGCATTGCAAACTATTTGACAAATTACTCCTCCAAGTAATAGGGATAAAATATATTCGTCTTGATGAATTTTATCATTTTATCATAGTCACGAGCTTCTCTTTTGCGATTTAAGTAAGCAACATCATCTTTTGTCAACACAGCACATATACTATTTTAACTGCATTGAATGCGATTCAGTGGACTGTCAACAAAATGAATAAATTATGACAAGCAAAAAGGCATTTAATGATAGTAAGCAGTTCCCTTTATGACAAATAACCAAGCGAGTTCTTCTTAAATATCTCCAACTCTAACTGAAATTCTTGATATTGAATCGTACACTCCCTAATGATCATAAATTTCCTCGATCCAAGCTAATGGCTTGGCAAGTACAGCTAGCATTACATGTAACATTTGCTTTTTTAAGATTTATTTACTTCATCCTTGACTTCAGCATTAATATATTTGATTAGAGTTTAGGCTGTACAAAATTTAGTGTATTTCTGCAACATCCTGTCAATATTAAATTATCATTATATTTTCATGAAGAAATAACCAATTCAATCTTTTTAGGAGATGGACTCCTCTCAAAATGCATAAATAAAAAATATTCGACACTTTGGGGCTGTTATGCCTATTGGGATTAGAGAAGATGGAGAACCCAAATACGTCTTAGGTCCTCAATGTAACATACATAATATGTAGACATGTTCTTCTTAGGGACATTACTTGTTTCTACCATCATTTTTACTTGGATGGGTTATGATATTGCTTCAAAAACAAAAGGAAGAAAAATATAGATATCAATTGCTCTATTCCTCTCATTAACATTTTATATTTACACTTACATTAAAATTGGATTTTCCAATCCAGGAATTGCTTCATCTGAGCATGATCTTGATGAAGCCTCAATGAAAAATCATCGATATTGTATGCCTTGTAAAATAATCCGTCAGCCAAGGACAGTACACTGCTATAAATGTGATATATGTATATATGGGTACGATCATCATTGCCCTTGGATAGGTAAATGTGTGGGTTCAGATAACTTATGTGCTTTCAGACTATTTTTATTCTCAGTAATGGCCGCTATAAGCGTATTTTCTCTGTGCGTATTCATATCTGGAACTTATGAAGAAGCAGCACAAATAACTGGCAAATGATAGATTATCATTTATATTATACATACAATATCATTTATGTCGAATATACTTCTCTCCTTTAATGATAATTTTCTTCATTATACCTATGGATTAACGAATTGAGGCTTTAATTTTTAGTTCTTTGTCAAGTGAAGAGTCATTTAGATTTGGTGGTTTTGAATGAGACAAAAATCTTGTGGTTGTTGCTTACGATATCATTTTTTTATCCACACTTTTCCCGTATTTTTTTTATATATATTAAATTTTGAGTTCTTCATAATTTGATTGTTTCTCTTCTGAATACTCTTTTTCCCGCTTTTCCCTGATCTAACTCAAAAAAGAATCAAATCCAAATGGATCTTTCATTACTCTCTCTAAATTTTCCCAAATGGTGTTTATTTGTTCTTAATTCATGTGTCCGTTCATAATTGTTTTAAAGAATATTTTATATTTTTTTTTTGAAATAGCGTCATCATCGATAAAGGTGTGTGAGCGATAGAATTTAGGAGAGTTGGAAATATTCTTAAATTTAAGGGGACTCTCATTTGTTTCTTAGTGGAAGGATGAAGTAAAGGAAGTAGGACATTAATTTTCTTTCGTGGATGGATGCAAAGAATGATCTTTCAGTTCAGCAGCCGAGTTGGTTTCAAAAGCAGAAATATTGTAACTCGAATAGAGAGGTTTCTTAAAGAGCTTTATTTGCAAATAGTTACATTAGTAAGAAAATCAGGAGATGTATATCCCTAATCTTTGAACTGAATGCTAGTGGATGACATTTTGAATTTGTAATTATAACGGTCAAGTAGTATATTATTTTATTATGTTTTAGTGCACCCAACAGAAATCGATTTTCCCAAATAATTCTGACTTATATTTTAAGAATATCCTATGATAAAATTCAGTTCCCACCTCCATAGTAAAACCAAAGGATATGTTATAATAATTTTGTGCCTTCTCTTCCTGATCGGTAATGTCAAATGCCAGACTTGCGGAAACGGATTATACGAGCCACCGTCCTAATACTGTGATGATGGCAATCTAAACAATGGTGACGGGTGTAGCAGCGCCTGCATTGTAGAACCAACTTATAGTTGTTTCAACACTCCTATGGTTATGTCTGTCTGTAAGATTAATAACATTGTCAACTTGGATTACGTAGGTGTGCAAAGGGACACATCTACAAATTCAGCGATCCTTTATTTTACTCTCACACCTTATTTCAGTGCTTATCTCAAAGTTAATTTCAATGGTCTTTTAATTAGTAATGTTCCCTACAGCTCTATGACTGTGACCTACAAGCCAACCTAAAATTTATTGGAAGCTAATTTCCAATATACATAAGACATAGAAAACACCTAACAAATCTTCCAACTTCTATTAAATCAAACCAGCTATTTTTGGAATCCTTCGGATAACTCAGCAATTTTATTAAATGGAGTGAATTGTGAGCTCACCTATGATCCATTACTGTGGATGCATAATGTTATGCAGTATATAGTACTATCATTGGTGTGCATTGTATTAATAGTGTTTATAACCAGCATCTTTTTTGAAAAATTAATTGGATTAGAGTTAGTACAAACTTGCCAATCAGTTTTTTTCATATTCGCATTAATGAAAGAATATCCCTTCTAATTTTCAGCTCTTTATGAAAAAATCAGATACAGCAACGGCTATGATGACATCTTGCCCAGCAACTACTATCGAACTTATACTCTGATAAATCGCCTGAACGCACTTGCGATAGAAAAATAGTTCCTGTCAAATTATAACATTATGTTTATGCTAATCACTGTAGCCATAGCAGCATTAATTATAATTGGATTAATCAAGCGGAAATATAGACTTATGCTTGAATAGCAAGTATCCAGAAAATTAACTCAAAAACTTCAAAAAATGGACAAGATCTATTCATTTGTCTTTGGAAGAATTTTCATTAGTTTAGTCTTCTTTTCGATGTTTAAGGTTATCTTTAGCTTTTGTATACAACTCAGTAACTAGCACACGCTTGTACAGGTATTCATCGATTAAATCGATATTACTGTTGGTATGGCTGCCTTCATCATCGTCTTTGGAATGATCTCATACGTACTATATTGGTATCTGCTCCTGCCTAAAACTTTCACAGAAGATCAATAGTTCATGACACTTCGGTTTCAAAACATGAAATTCTACTATCCCATTATGTATCTTTCTTATCAAACTTTGTTCATTATGATTCTGTCCATTTACTATATTAGATAATTTACAATATATGTAATTTTAGCACTACAATGCGCTTATCTCATTATGCTCATTATCACCCGCCCCTATAATACTGCTCGTATACTTAATCAAAGAATTGATAACTTTACCATTATTTTCAATCAAATCACCACCATTCTCATGACTAGCATCGCTATTCGATGGAATTCCATATTAGGAACTCCCTATCAGGTCAACAGCGCCTCTGAATTGATTTCATATTTTTTTTTGATTTTGGTATTACTCATCTTAATAATTATCTTGGCAATAGTGAGACTGTCCATCTTCAACAGATAAGTAACTTGCTGTTGTTATGGTAAAAAGGTAAATGAAGAAATCGTTGAATTTACTTACGATGGCATGAAAAAATAGTTGATTGACGATAAATTTAAACAATCCGGTCTCAATTCATCAATAAACTAAAATATAAAACAATTAGAAAGCGAAGAAATGAAGAAAGATTCCATGAATAAAACAAGACAAGAGGGCTTATATCCTCTAAGTATTTTTGTTATTAGTTAGATGATGACGGCAATCTTATGCTTAATGATAAATACGTTGAATGGGCTCATGAGCATGGTAATTAAAGTCCCGCTAAAAAGACATTGAAGAATATTAAAAAGAGCACTTTTAAAAAGAAGGCCAATTTCAATAAATCCTCCTTGCAATAGTATATTGAAATGCAGCAGCTCTATGAAAGATAAAAATAATCTCGCGTAGAGTCTAATTTTTAGGAGTGATATGTTTATACTATCTTTTTAAATTATCAATACTGTTGATGAAATTAATAAATTGTTGTTTTATTTATGTATTTGATAATAATTAGTTTAATCGTCATATTCTGAAAATCTTTTTAAAATATCCTTACTTTTAATTTAGATTATTGATGATAATAAATTGCCCGTCATTTGTTAAATTTGATAAAAATGAAATAGAGTGGCGTAAAACGATAGCAATTTGCCTGTGAAATAAGGAGAAGATAAAGGTTTTTGAAAAAAGCAGAGATGAGATCAAAATTTATTCAAATTCTGTAGGCCAACAATCAAGAAGTAGAAGAGCCATAGAATAATTTATCATTTATTCATCATTTGTTTCCCAACCAAAAGCGTTAATTTGACAAAATTAAAGAACTTCTTAACTCTATTATCACTCAGGCTTTGAAATAAAAGCAAAATTAAGTACCTGTTTAAGGAAGTATGGGCATTATTGAGCATATCCTTACCCAAAAGGATGACTCATTTTTATAATTTGAAAGCAATATAATCACGGGGCAAAGGTATAAACTATCAGTCCAGCAGTTCAAAGCATGCCTATCAGAATTGCCAAAACTAATGTGTAAGTTAATAAATGTGATTAACATAAATCTCGCAAAACTAAAACAGCTGGCAGTGAAATCATCATAAAATATGGAAGAATATTTAAATGATTTGGAGAAGATTAAACAGTGTCGAGATATTAGGGAAATTAACTTTTATTGCAATTTGTTCATTGAATGTACTTCATCCTGAATGCAGAGTATAGTAGAATGCTGTAAAATATCGAATGTCATCACATAAATTTAGGTATAATTGAGCTAATAACTGACTGTCTTATCGAGGGTAGCTACTTTAAACCAAAACAGCTTTTGTTACCTCAAAATAATTAAAAATGTTTATAGCTGGTAACTGAAATTAATCAAGAAATGACAACAATAGGCAGTACCCTCAACTTTCAGATATGCAGTAGTTTAGTTTCTGTAATAAGTCATTTTACTTTCGAAAATGGATCTATTAAATTATTCATCAACTATATCTATATTGTTGGAAATATCTTTATTACTATCGGCACTCGTCCTGAAAACGGTCAGCATTCCTATGAGTATTTAAATAGAGCCATTCTCACGCAATTTACAATTAATATCAATCAAATACTGCTGAAGACAACTGATGTTAAAGTTGGCTGTTAGATATTTGAAGATAGTGATAAATTATTATAACTGTCCTCTTTAGCCGTGTGGTTCATTCGCAATGAATTACTGATAGTTTAAGGTCTTTTCAATAGCTAAAATCGAGTAAATATAATAAACTCATAAATGTCTAAGGTGGTAAATTAGTATTGGCTAAAAATAATCCTGGATATTTTAAAGATATTGTCAAATCTGCATAGCTACAAACTAATTAACAAACAACCTGTCATGGATAAACCCTATGTCAAAGTAATCCTCGATATTATATCTCTTATTCAGATTATGTATAATGATTTTGAAATCACTCAAAACGGCTTAGCAGAGGCAATTACAGGCATGATTTGGTTTCGATCCAGAGTAGACTATCAAGTCGAACATCAACGTGCTATCTTTAGCAAAGTTTATGACTTTTACTTGAATTTAATATGCTCAAGCCAAAAGCAGGAGTGGAAGGATTAAATTTTTAAGGAAGCTATTGACCTCTGCAATGGAGAAATAATGTGCCCCAACGGGCTGAAATTTTGCGCCAAGATAATCGATCCTTCTAGTCGTGTCAATAACGAATATAAATTGAAATTATTTCATGAGGTTTGCAATAACATCGATAGACTAATATAATTAGTAAATAAATCTGACAAATATGATGAAAGAATGGGCTTATTGTCTCTGCTATCTTCCACTATCAGGCAATATGCGTTTGCAACCGCAAATACAAAGATGTAATTTTAGTTGTTAAGCGAAAAAAAAATGTCGTCCATACTTAGTCTCTGTGGGTTGATTTGGGAGGAAGAAAGAAGCATCTAAGATTTAATATAAACTCTTGAATTAGTCAAATAGTTAGCCGATCATTAATAATATGCTCCATTTCTCAAATAAATTATTCTAAGCGGCGGTTTTTACGAGCAACTATAAAATTTATCATCGAATGTGAATGAAGAAGTCAACAGCTTGGTTTACGAGATCTACTAACTGCTTGATATAAACTGATCCTTAATTTAATTAATGTCCGTAAATATAGATATAATGTGTATAAATGCAGGAAATAAAATAAGTAAAGGAATTCACTACTCGAACCTCACTCCGCCAGTTAGTAGCTGAGGAGATAAGTCCAACCGTCCAGAAGTAAAATATGTCGAATGCAGTATCGAAAAAGAATGCAACAGAATAGTCAATGAGATTAATAGTCTGAAAGAAGAATCTTAGATTATTCATCGCTTCGAAAACGAAAAGATCAATATCGAGAATAATGTTAAAATTCTTCAGAAAGAGATGGAAGAGTCTATCAAAAATATTCAACAGAACGTATATCTGATGGGATTATAGAAAACAGAAGGATAGATCGCTCAAGTTAGAACTGCTTCCAATATTAGTACACTTAAAGAATAAATACTCAGCTTTCAGAGAGTACTGAAACGAAGAGATTAAAATTTTTAGACTTATGTACGTATCCAATCAGTTAGGATAAAAAGATCAGCGGAGTAATGAATACTCTCTGCGTACATCAGGGAGATGTTGACGACAGGATATTTGTCCTATAAAATAAATTCAAAGGCCTGTTAAATTAAACACTGTAAATGACCAAAACTGTCAAACGAGATTTCGACAATTCTATGACCAATAATCAAATTTTGAAGAATTAACTGGTTCATGTGATAAAGCGAGCTGAGGAAAGGTAAAAATTACTCGATCTCTATATCAGTGAAAGGGAAGAGTTGCCTCAAAAATTATTTGCTATTCAGGAACAAATTCGAAATTGTGTAAAAAAAGATGAACTCTAGGCCTATAAAATGTGGCAGAATATGTAGATTCAACATAAAATTGAAGAGAATAATAAGATATTGAAAAGACTGATTCCTCAAGAAACGAATAATATGTAGTTAGACAATATAAAATTAGCCGAAATCAATGAGATGCAGACAAAGATTAAAAGATTATAAATTTTGCCTACTTAGTTTGCTAAACTCAGTCTCAAAGTTGAGTCACTCGCTATTAATGACGAAAATAAATTTATGGCATTGAGACAGGAAACAGAAGATATGGAAGAAAAAATCATCGAAGTCATTGATAAAAAGATGGAAACAATATAATAAAATATTGAGAACGCACATACTCAAACCGAGGAGTCATTTGAAGAAAAATTGTTGAAGTTAAAGTAAGATCTTTAAATTAAATTAAATGACTATTATCAGCAACAAGCCAGCTAGCTTGATTTAATCCGCAGCATAAAAACAACCGATGGCAATGGACAACAAATAATGATATCTCGAGAGTTATAAATTGCTAAAAAAGAAAGACACAAAATATAGGATCAGTTCAAGATCATCAAATCTATTGCTTAAGGACTGAATGACAAACTTTTACTTTTTTCTAACAAAATAACAATGTGCCGCAGTGATATAGAACTTTTTTCTGAGACTACCACCAAGTAACTCAGAAAAATTATAGACTTGAAAAAAGAAGAAGAGAATCACATGGAATTGGTGGGTAAAATACTTTCTTCTTTTATGTAGTCTTTGTTTATACTCACCTCTCTCTTTTTGCAGAGTGAAAAGAAAGAGGAAACAACTTCTTTCGTCACCTATAATGATGGCATCATTTTAGAGTTCGGTGGCGAGACTCCTACTCATCAAATCAACTACAGAAGAAGTCACATTAACGTGAAAGATATCAAGTAGTCACTATTATACTGTCTTGTTAACTTCACTGACGAAATCATTAGCAATCATAACATCCTCAAATGGAAGACGAATCTGCCTTCATAATTTTTTAACAAATTTATCAAAAACAATCTTACTTCAAGAGCAAAAGGGGCGTTGAGGAGTCAATCGTTGTTAATTCACTCTCCCAGAAGGAGAGTTAGAAAAAATGATGGTTAATAGGATATTCTTCTAGATTTTCCTTTGTAAAGTAAAGAGCTGCGAAATAATAACAATCAAAGTCCTACCATAACAATTTCTAACTCAAACCTAACTTTTACTTCAGTTAAACGCAGCTCTTAGATTAAGAAAAGTTACAAAATTAAGCAGCAAGAGGACCATTATCGTAAATAGATCGAGTAACGTAATTGTTTTACGACTTCTCGATCTCATCGAAAGTCTAAACAAAGTTTTGTCTGATATTTAGTACATATTTCTTAATAATCATTCTTCTTCCAAATCTTTATCTTTAGTAACTTCGTCCTTATCAGCACTATCCTCCTCCCCATCATCAATAATGAAGGCATTATCATGGATTTCGATTTATTCAGGATCTCGTTCTCCACAGTACATCGAGAAAATTCTCGCATACTTGATGCCTGGCTCCTCTACAAAGGTGGGAAAATGTGAAAGTTAAAGGTTTTTTTCAGCTTTGTCATACAGGAGTGTATCTGATATTTTGACAATAGTGCCAGCCTTTCCAGGAACGCTGCCTTTAATGTACAGGATATTTTTATCAACGTCAATCCTAAAGATAGTCATTCCACGTTGAACGCTCACTTTACCACCCATCCGACCATACATTTTTTTTTGTTTGAACACACGTCCAGGATCTTGCCTACCTCCAGTCGAACCCAATACTCTTGTTGTTAAAGAGTTGCCATGAGAAGCTGGCTGACGTTTAAATCCGTATTTTTTGATTGTACCAGAAAAACCATGACCTACAGTTTTGCCGGAGATATCGACAAACATGCCTGGGGTGTAATGTCGAGCTGATATCATGTAGCCAATGGGGAGGAGACATTATTTACTGACTGTAAATTCTGCCAAGTGATGTTTAGGAGGAACATTGGCTTTCAAAAAATGTCCAATTTCAGGTTTTGACATGTTTTTTATTCTTCTTTCTCCGATTCCCATCTGAACTTGGCAAAAAGGATTATGTTCTGTTGGTTATTTGATCTGCACAATCTGCACTCTATCTAGTTGAATAATGGTAACAGGGACAATATCTCCCCATCTATTCCACAGCATAGTCATCCCCAATTTCATTCCTAACGTGCCAACTCTTCTTTGTCCTTATGCTCCCTCAAATTCCTTCAGTTCATACTTACTGTTCATTTGGCTAGTGTAATTACCATAGATGGGTTGGAACTTCTTGTACTTCTGAGTTTATGCATTAAATGTTGAAGCTTCAATAGGTAGATACTAAAAATCCGCGATCTTGTCTTCAACTATGGCTGCTTTGGAAGGTTTAGATACTCTTTTTACAGAGCCAGACAGATACAAATGCTGATAATATTTGATTTTATCCAGTTATTGCTTTGTTTTAAACTCCTCAAGGTCTGAGGAATGAGTCTTCATGACCTCGATATGACGACTAAATTAATGAGATAGTACACTGTTTATTTATATAATTTTTATTGCTCTAGTGCCTTCATCTTGTTTTATTGTTATTGTTCGGATTTGGATAATTTCGCAGCCTTCTCATCTCCTGTGGCAAATGACCGCAATTCTTGTGTTTTAGGCTTCGCTTTGGGCCTTGACATCTTAGAGAAGAAGAAAGAGAGCCTTCTGACAGCCAAAAACATACGATGGATATTATAATTATGGTCCAAAATATTTTAAATTAATAAATATATTGAAAGCACAAATTTGGCTAATTGATGAATTACCATCGTAAGATTATTATTTTTTAGAATTGGTTTAAGAATATATTATTGTTTATTGTATATATAACCATATATTAATTTTTGGAAGTTCATTAAAATCTCAATATTCAATATTTTATAATTAAAGGGTTTTCTTCATATCAGAGGTTCATATATTTGATTTACACGATGTATGTTATGGAGTCATAGGAAAATCTATCACAATAAAACATCATATACAAAGTGGAACTAATTAATTTCTTTAATTATTGTTTAAAATAGAATTAATAAATTAAAATTGTTAGATTATTTATTAATAATCTAATAATATCTTTGTATTCGACATGCTTGAAGTGGACAAAAGTCATCGAGAGAAGCCTCTCCTTGATAAGGAGTATATTCCCACACCGGTTAACTAACTAAATCCCAGTGTATTGTAAATCAGCGGTAATTCTTACACTATCATGCAAAAAAGAAGATTAAGACTCAATAGGGGAGAGTACAAATATCTTAAAGTTAATGTTTCAGGCACTGGAATAAATTCATTTGGCTATTGCTGCTTCTATTTCACTATAGTTATGATTGTTATATTTTTCTTCCCTGTTTTCTGCTTCTGTTGTGATTGGTTTAAGCGAAGAATCTATAATATTTTCAACATAAATCTGGATGTATATGAAGTGATTTCACAGCTGATACAAGATTTAGATCCTGTTTAGTGCTATATCGTTGTTCAGGACAATAATTTTGATAAGGACAAGGCACAAGTTCTTCTCTAAAGTTTGCAAAAATCTCATCTGGATAAATTTTAAATGGTAAATATTGCAACAGGATTAAACACTAAAGAAGATAATTATTCCAATTTCTCGATCTATATGTTCAAAATTCGTGACTATGTAAAACAAGTAAATTGTCGATGGGGAAATAAATCACTTTGATCTTTATGGTATTATATTATCAGATATTACAGTCAACTTGTAACAAAAAGAAAAAATACTAATTCTTTGGTTCATAATTTATTGATTAAATGCTCTATCAATTTGTGGGTTTAGGGTTCTTTTTAGCCCGTGTGCTTTTTTCAACATTTCCTTTTGGAGGTTCCAATATTTTTTCTGGATAAGGTTTACTGAAATGGCCCATAGGAGGTTGAGAATAGTAAGGCTGATAAGGGGGAGGCGGTGAAGGAGGGAAGGGATAAAAATAGGGAGGCATTTGATAGTTAAATTGAGGCTGTTGGGGATATAATTTTGGCTGAGGGTATTCCTGCATAGGATAATAACCTTGGCTATCAATATATTAGAAAGGTTTAGCTCCCTTCATTTGATAGCCTTTCTGCGCATAGGGATAATTTGGGTGATGTTTGTAGTTGTGCATTCCCTGATGCGTTTGTTCTTCTTAGAAAGGTTAATCTTCTTTCTAAGAAGAAGATCTTTAGCCATCTTCTGCTTACTCTATCTCTAATTCTTCACTCTAATTGCCGCTTTCGTCCATTTCAGACTCACTTTCACCTGACAGTTATTTTTACTTACCTAGCTTCTTAATTAATACAAGAATTTCATCCACCCGTTCGTTAATGTCTTGTTAATTTTTTAAATTTTTTGTCACAATTTAGTTCACAGATTTTTCAATATTGGCGGCTTTTATATTCAGATTTTTGGCTTCGTCTAAAATTACTTAATTAAAGGCAAATTTGTTGAGTTGGTTGGATTTAAGAGCATCTACGACATTTGTCACAGTTTGTTTGATATGATCGATTTGATTTGTAAATTAAAATATTCTCTTTCCCCTTAGATTGCCTTCCTTCAGCTCAATTTTTCTCATGTTTTAGTTTAAATTTTAAATTTGTTGATGCAATATTGTCGAAATGCTTGTACTTAATTATTTGACCTTATTGCTAAGAATAGAAATATATTTCTATTCTAAGAAAGGTTGGATAACAGTCTTGGCCATTGTATCTACGATATTAAATATTTCCTTATCAAATTTATCTTTCTGAAATTGGTTTTGCTTAATCTTAGTACAAGTAACATTCAGAGAGCTAGAATATTTGACCACAAGGTCTTGTATCTCATCATATCCAATTATTGAAGGAGCAGGTGACTTGAAAACCTACTCTGTCTGAATACCGATTTCGGTATATTTTGTATCACTTATCATAGTTTGCGATGAATAATTGATCATCTCATGAATTATTTGCGTTTAAGTATTAATTGATTTATGGATTTGAAGTGGGGGATCGTTAACAAGTAAATCCTCATTCTCGTTTTCGCTTTCATTATCATTGAGATCTTTTTCATTCTATTACAAACCTTTTTAAGCGATATCCTAACTTTTTATGATTTAATTCGCTTAGTTGCTATCAGTTTCTTTAAAAGGCTGCTTCTAAAGAATGTCAGCATTATCTTCACATTCTGCTATTTACTCAGCTATAGATTAGGTCGGCTATCGTGGGAAACCTAAAAGAAAAGATACAGTTGGTTATTTAAACAATATCTTTTCGTTATAAATGGCAATTCCTATCTTGGAGGTTTATTTTGGTTGATATTAGATTGTGCTAATGATCTTTTATAATTTGTGGGTTTTTTCAAGAATATTTTAAATACTACTTTCATTTATAAGCTATAGCTTACATATTTGCTTTTTCGATAAAATCCATAGTTTATTATCACACAAAAAACTTGATTAGTAGTCAAATAAATTTTAGAGCTTCACCTCAATCATTACTTATTTATTAGCAGGCTCTATTGGATCCGATATGATTTCTTTTGAAAACATTTAATCAACATTACCTTTTGGAGAAGATAACTCATTGAATTTGCCTAAAAAGGTAAATTGATTGAGAATATCTTCGAAATTAGAAAGCGCCACATTTTTATTGATTGAATGTTTCTCTTCCTTAGGTAAAATTTCAAATATGTTCAAATATAGTTCCTTGTGCTTTTAAACTACTACCAACACATACTAAGGCGATTGATTGGGGTATTTATGACAATGAATCTTGTGATGATAGATATTGTGAATGGTTCCTTGACTTAGTTAAATTTTGTTAATTTAAAATGCCTTTTTATAGTTAGAATTGTTAATGTATAGCATTCCTAACTCAATTTTAGTTGGATTCTTAATGCAAATGTAAAAGTCGTTTAGCATGCCCATTTTTTTGATAAAAATAGGCTTAATCTTGGTAGCTAGTTCTACAAAATCATGATCAGCCTTTCCTAAGTCAATAACATCAGCGACAGCTTTATCCTTTAGGCAAATTCTATCAAATTGAATTTGATCATTGTCAATGTCGGCAATGTATAATTCATGTTCCTCCAAAATTAATAGGGTCTTTTTTTTCTAGCCTTTGAGTATAGCTTGAGTATAAACAACGTTTTCCCAATGTCTTCTGTCTCTAACTTATATGAGGGAAGGAGAGTGTATACAAATATAGTGCTGATTAATGCAGTAATTCAGAATAATAGTGTTGTGGATAAGTTCCTCACTAAGCTGTGGTTAATCACAGTTCCCATGGTACTCATACACAGATATTTTATTGGGTTGCACGATGTAGAGATATTCTCCCTGCACCTCAGCACCCAAAATTTCTGATGCTGCATAGTTGCAGAATCGATGATAGTCGAATTCACTTCTCTCCTTCTCTACTCCCGATTGTATCATGTTCACCTGGTCAACTAATTTAATATATCAAATAATCAATCCAGATTTAAGCTAAATCTCAAAAGACGCAGTGGATTAAAATAAAAAAGCAATTAGATAGATAACTACAGGCGATTACAACTTGTTGTTGTTTAAAATTAGTAAATTCCTATAAAAATAATTTAATAGAATATGAATCAAATCATTTTTTAAAATCCTAGTGTTTAAACTAACTCATGATTAATAAAAGGTAGAATATATATTTAATTTTTTAAGTGCTTTTTTTTAATCAATGTAAGACTTAAACCGTTTGGCATTAATTGAATAGATTACTCAAATACAGATTGAGAATGGAGAGATAGATGAAAGGAATATAATTATTGATTATTTCTACTGTGATGTATTACACCACTTTAATATTAAAAAATTAGAATTAATATCTATGCGTTCCTAATCTTAACATAAATGCGCGAAGAGCTAATTAATCGGAACTATTCTCTATTCCTTATTAGGAGTAGTATTTATCCTAAGTGGAATACTATAAGTTAATTTCCTGAAATACGTAAAAGTAATACCTTTGATAATACTTCTGTTTCTGTTGTTTCCACGAAGACACACTCTTCATATTAAGAAAGTAATGATTGGAGTACTCTTAGGGTCTATTGGAGATATCATTCTAGAATATTTTGATGACAATTTTTTTGCTTTAGGAGCAGGGTTTTTTTTAGCTGGACATATCTCTTATATTTTTGCTTTTTTAGATATTTTGGAAGGAAAAAATTGTCAAATTTTACTCAAAAGAAAAATCGCAACTGTATTTAGTTCAGTATTTTTTTCTAGCGATAGCAACGATAAATTTGGTGACGGTTGTTTCTGATAAACTGAAGGATGACGACTTTCTGATGATCATCATTTTACCAATATATCTAATTTTTCTATCATTTATTGTCATTGGTTCTCTACTCATTTTATTGTGCTAAAAAAAGGTAAATAAAAACTAAATTCTTCTTTTTGTGGGTACAATCTTTTTCTTTATTAGTGATAACACGCTGGGGAGATGCAAATTCACTGAATACCATATTTTTGGGGTGAAATAATTAAATGGGGTTGTAATAATGGCGACATATTACATTGGACAATATCTTATAGCGATGAGTTCCCAAAAGATTTAGGTAAATATTCGACCCGTCAGTCTTATCTCTAATGAAAGTGACTATTGATTTAGTTATAGAATGATAAAACAAAAAAATTATTTAATTTATTAAAAAAATAAGAATTATATCCTTCCAAAATGAAAGACTTTGATTGCCTATGAACAGGATTGTTTCGGTTATTAATTTTATCTTCATATTGTTTATGCTCATAGAATCATTCATTATCTTTGCTGTATTTTCATTTTAAAAGAGCCTTTGGGATATTTTTAGGCTTAAACTAAACTTCTAGTTTATTCTCTTTTTTAAGGAAGTCTTCCGTTCGTGATTTTGTGATCGTCACATAAATGGATATAAAAAATCAACTTCCAGAGAGCAAATTATCTTTTTTAATTTTCTAAGAGCTACTCCGAAGCAATTTCACAATAAGTTTACTAAGCAGCTATTTGTTAATTAATTTTAATCCATTTATATCATTAATCAATTCCGTTCTTCTTCACTATAGTGTTAAGTGATGGTGGGTGACTCTGCAGCTATCCTGCTATTTAATAAGCTAATGTACCTGCATTAGTTGATTTATATTGCAAATACACTAAAAATTATTCCTTTCTTTTTACCAAGAGACTCTATCTATAGTCTTTAATTTATTGTTACAATTGTATATTTTAAAAAACTTGGGTCATCTTCTGTCGCAAAGGAGTATATAATCGTCATATTAGAATATTCTTATTCCTTGATTTTAGTTTGGATTGATTGATCTTCAATTGTAAACACAGATTTGTCTCCTAACTTTGTGCCAGTTTTTTTATATTTATTGTAGTGTGTGTAATAATGCTCCTTCTATCTTCGAATTTTATGCTCATGAAAATTTTGTTTATTTTGAGATGAGATGATTGAATCTAATCCATTATTGTCTTCTGATTATGTGTGGCGCTATTTGCTCATAATAATGGATAAAATCGATTCTTTTTTTTAAATTATATTCCATTATTTTTGCCCGAGTTTTACCAATTTAAAATATCGTTTCAATCTACCGACAGATTCACGTAGTTTAAATAACTTATCACTCCGTGATACTAAATCTTAATTTATAATCTATCACCACCTTTGACATATGATCTTCTTTGGTTTATTACCAATTTATAATTAGTATTATAATAATAATAATAATAATCAACGTCCTGTACAGGACTTCAGTGTGACGGGGATGTACCCCTGACTGAGAGAAACCAGAGCCCCTGGGCAAACTCTCAGCTCACAGGTCAGGGAAGCCTTCCCTGAGGTCTTACCCCACTTAATTAGTGCTGGGGGCCTCCTCTTTTGGGCTGTGGCATAATAATTTCCTCCTTTTTTTTTGTCCGTTATAATTTGAAATTATTATTATAATTAGTATTATATAATCTTATCCAATATCTTTAACAACTAAAGATCTTAGTGATGCTAGAACTACACGAATTCACCAAAGATAACATCCCCGAATACATGGGTTTTGTTCTTGACTCTTATTAATAAAATCCCTTTCACTTTAAAGACTCGATACATGTCTAAGCTTTCAGAGAAATCACTGAAAAATTGGTCACTTTGTTTATCTAAGCAGCAGAACGAGTCAACCAACGCAGAAAATCGAAATTTATTTTTAACGGTGTACTTTGTCAATTGATTTAGTTTTTTAAAATTGATGGAATCATGACTTGCGCAGGCTTTTCCTGTGACATTGCAGAATTGGTGTCAGTAGTAAGAGAGCAAATACATGGTGCTGATCTATAATATCTACCCTACGATTTTCTCAATCAATTTGGTCCAGGAGAGGGGGTTTATTGCATAAAAGGAACAGTGCGGAGGGAATTTATAAATCGCCACATTGCCGAGCAGTATCTTCATCATTTTGCTGTTTATGCACGCTAAAATGGCTAAAAGGGTCTGTTTTTCTCCATAGCCAATCCGAAAGCCTTGAAAATTGCGCAGAAAATGGGAAGTGAAATAATTTTCACATATACTGAATACGATTTTCCATTTCACTTTCTTAGATTGAATTTACAGCCACAATGATAAAGCTGTCTTAAACTTTAATAATCGAACTTTCAATTTTAATATTATTATAGAAATATTTTAAAAGCAATTTCAAATAATTTTTGAGATTTGATCATTTTCATTGGGCCTCAATTATTGCCGATTTGATGGAAGCAGCCAAGTACTTGACGTTTTTGGTATTGACTCCAGCCATACTGATCCTTCCAGTTTTTAAGAGATAAACGTGGTATTTATTGATCAAAATTTCACATGCTTTTTAACTTAATCCCGTATAGGAAAACATACCAATTTGCTCAGTGATATGATTCCATGTTCCAGGAGCATTAATCCTTTCCAATTCGGTTCGAAGAGCTTATCTCATTTTTATGATTCTAATTGAAACAATATCTTTTAATTCCTTTTTCCATTCTTATAAATACGTAGGATTATTCAAAACTTTTGCAGCAATGGCAGCTCCATGTAAACTGGGGCTTGAGTATATGTGCCTAATTATGGTTCTAAATAAATGTAGATTTACTTTAGTTGAGATAAAATTTTATCTGCTGTGATTTTATCCCCAGCAACGATGTGCAACGCTCCCACCCTCTCTCCATATAAACCCATATTCTTAGCAAAAGACTGAGCAACAAGCATCTGAAATCCTTGAGATAAGAAATATCTCACTGCCCAAGCATCTTTATCAAGATCTCCACTTGCAAACCCTTGATATGCAGAATCGAAAAAAGGTATAAGACTATTCTTTTTCATAACTTCAGCAATTTTTTTCCATTGTTATTCAGTTGGATCGATTCCTGTTGGATTGTGAGCACATACATGAAGAACTACAACTGATCCAGAAACAGCTTTCCCCAAAAAATCAAGCATCGCTTCACAATCAAATTTTTTTGTTTTGGAAGAATAATATGGGTATTATCTCCATTTAAGGCCCACTCTTTATGCTATTCCCTTGTGAATAGGCCAAGTTGGATTTGAAACATAGATTATTCTGGGAAGATATAATGCCAAAAAGGAGCATCCAAGACTGACTGCTCCAGTTCCAGATAGAGTTTGAGCACTTGCAACTCTATTACTCAAAACAGCCTCACTTTTTGCCCCTAATAATAAACTTCGGGCTCCACTAACAAATTAAGGGAGTCCATCAATCTCCAAATATTCCTGAATAAATAACATGATACATGGTTTGCAAATTTATTCACCATCTCCACTTAAGCTTTGCGTACAACTTAAAAAACATAAGGCTTTCCATCATTATCACGATAAGCTCCAACTCCTAAATTGACTTTCTATGGAGAGGTATCACGATTATAGGCAATTCTGCTTCCAATAATGACATCAGGAGGAGCCAACTCAACATGACTAAATAAATTGCCTGTTTCAGCAATGTTGTGTAAAGTCAAGGAAAGATTCTGAAGACGATTCATGCCAGTAAATGAAATGATTTATTAAGATTTAATTTGGAATGATGTAATACCAATATCAAAATTTAAACACAAAGAGCATATTTTAAATAATATTTTCTTTAACAAGTTTGTATCCTTTACATTTATCGAAAACCAATAATTTTAGATCCAAAAGGTCAAATATGTAATTTATATATCATATTTAACAGATGTATTTTATATGAATTATTAAAAAATGAATAAACAATGAATATCATTTCAATTCACGCGAAGATATCACGAAAATGGGCCAGGGTTATATCCTTTGTAAGTATTGTATCGACTTCCTCTATTTATTGGTTAGTAATGTTTTTAAAATGGCGAATTGTAGGGTTTGTAGCCATAAATATCGTTGAAAGGGTTTCTTTCTTGATTTTATGTCGGATGATGATGCTGAAATTGACTTTGATAGGGGTGCTTTTCTTTTTTTGATTTATCAAGTTGATACCGATCTACGCTTAACTTTAGTTAATGAAATACCTTTTTTACTTCATCAAGATTGGTGGTATGCTCTTAGTATTTTTTCTTATTTTTTTGCATTTATTGTATACTTTTCATCCAATTGAGAGCATTAGTTAAATCTTCGCTTGGATAGAATCTAATACTCTTTATTTTGCCTGAAATCACTGCATTGATATAATCACTCAGTTTTTTTAATTCATCTTCTATATTATTATTCCTTATCTTGACTGATTATACTATAGTAAAGTACTCTCCTAGTTTTTGATGGGCTTATTGCATTTTATTCTTGAGATTATCTATTTCATGAAAATTATTTGCTATTTCGGCAAAATATTCTGCATATTTAGTATAGACAGTCGGGTCGATAAATTCTTTGGAGATTGGATCTCTTATGGATTCTTAAAGTTTCTGTTTCATTGAATAAATCTATGACTCAGCAATATTCTTCTCCTCATATTCTTTTAATATTGTAGTATCTTTGATCCTTTGTTCTCTTTATATTTCAGCTAATTTCAGAATTTACTAATTTGTACATCTTTCAAAAAAGGTTAAATCTGTTATGCATAGTTTCTCCTCCTTTTACTTTAGTTCAAAGGCAGAAATAAATCTTATCATTTGATGATCATTGAAATCAAAATTTATCTTGATTTTTCGTTATAAAATATTTTGCTGAGAAAGATTGAGGGTAAACTGGCAAAAGCAAGATTGAAAACCTTGAGGAAGATTTCTATAATGAAGAGAAAATGTAATCTTTTGTTTGTCTGTATTTAAAGTAAGGGATAAGCTTTTGCTTCCAAAGATATTTTAGTTTAGCTCAAATAATTTCATCTAATTTTGTTAATTTTGAATCTATTCGTTTTACCCTTTCCAACTGCAAACAATTTAATAGGCTGAAGCATCAATGGAGGGATAAGTAAGTACACGAAACACATTGCTATTCATAGCTGCACAAAGGGCAGCTCCCCTTGCAATGCATTCGCTTGAATTCAAGGTTCTTGAAGGTTATATTTAAAAGATTTATTTGATAGATCGAATAAATATGGGTACTCTAGAACCTCCTCCAACTAACTAAATGCTTGAAAGCGGAATATTCATTTGGAGAATTGCTGATCGAGCTTCATTTACAAATTATTTAATGTTGAGAATAACAGGTTTGCATATTTCCTAAAATTGCTCCCTTTTCATAGTATAAGTTATGTCGTTATCTTAAAGCAAGCAATCGATATTGAAGTCATACTATGAATTACCAGATAAAACCTTTCTTTGTTTTTATATATTTTATAGAAGTTTGCAAATAGCTTTCCTGCTTTACCATAAACTTATTTACGTGTTGGGGTTATTTTGATGAAATAAATCAGCATAAAAGGTTAACATTAGTTCGTCTAGTGATTTACAGCCCATTTGTCTCATTTACTTTTTATAGACTATCTTTTGATAATTTTTGGTAAAATTTATCACATAGAGGCTTAGCTTTGAGTGTCCAAAATCAACGAATAAGACATTCTTACCATCTTCTTCCTTCTCTGTAAATTATTTTTGCTTATAAAATCCATAATCCATTCCGACTGCTGCCGATTAATTGACGAGTCGAGCTCCATAGGATGATTTTGAGCTTAATTTAGCAATTTCAATTGCATCTAGAAGTGCTTGTTTTTCATAGTCAGTATAATAGTCAGGAACTGTAAAGACGATAAATTTGTTATCAAGTTTATTAAGCTCTACTATCTGTTATATTTTATTTATAAAGGCGGCGACAACTTGTTCAGGACAAAATGTAGTTTGATTTCCTTGACAGTTCACCTTCCAACACAGCTCTTAATTTATAATTTTGATAGGAGAAGGCACATGTTTATTCTATTCCGAAACATATTATCCTTTAATTAATCCCAGATAGCGATGAGGTGCCACAATAGTGTTGCTCAGGTTTGACTTCATTTTTCCGTAGCCACTTTCACCGAGAAGACGTTCATTTTCTCCGTAGCCAATAATAGTTGGGGTTTGTCTTAGGTTGGCTTAGTTGGTAATTATATCAATTTTTCCCTTTGTAACTGCTGCTATCTTAGTAAAAGCTGATCCCATATCAACACCAATGACTGAGGTTTCAAAATCAGAAGAGGATATTTCTGTTTTTCTCATTTATATAAATTATAGAAGAGATTGATAAATTTGATTATTTATAGTTTCTGGACTATTCTAGATTGGCCTAGAATTTCTAGAAAATATAAAGACCAAAGATCTAAAAACAGCAAAATGCAAAAGACTCTAAGACCATCAAGCCAAGGATCTTAATTGATTGATTCTTGGATTTATTTTAACCCATAAATTCATTCCTATTAAACCATAACGATATTTTTGATACACAAACAAATTTAATTGAGGCTAATTAATTCTGGGTATATTTTCGTTGATTAGACGATTTAAACTACAAAATTGCTATTGGTGTACATTATCATGTTATTGAAATTCAAATTATGGACAGGAAAAGAAAGACTATACAATAACAGTTTATACAGCATTGTGCGGTAATCATACAATCTAGATGGAAAGGATATATACAGAGAAAAAGATATCGCAAATTCCTACCAATCTATCGAAGAGTCAAGGAACTCCTCCTCTCCATCTATTCAGGATGGAAAATCAGAAAAATATTTAAACTTCGATCGATAAAAACTCAAATAGGTGATATTAAAGAAAGAATCAATAAGGGACATTTAAGCCAGGTACGTATCGCAAAAAGGGAATTGATCGATGAGATAGCAAGATTATCGAAAAAAGGTCATTGGATAGATGAATTGAAAAGATGCAAAACTTCAATGCATCAAAGTAGTATGGATGATAGCAAATAAAACTGTTCACTCTATGCTAATGTGAAGTCGAAAAGTATTAAAAATATTTTCAAATCAAGAGTCTAGGCTAATCATGGTAAAGTAGAGCTTACTAAAAAACCGAAGATGAGTGAAAATAAACCTATCTAAAAGATTGAGGATACAAAGAATGTTAATAATTTCGATGATATCCCAATAAAAATAACAAAAAGTTATTGCTACTAAGACGATAAAGACTCATAACTGATTTCAAAAAAATAGTCGAAGAACATAAAACCAATGCTAAGGAAATCAAGCAAGACAAAGGAAAAAATCGCATAATAAAATTTAAAAAATAAAACCATCGAAAATTCAATACATTTAGCTAAAACTGCTCTTAAGAATTAAATGAAAAGTTTAATGACAAATGTTTCGATGTCTACCATTAAAGAAGAATAATTCAGTCACGAAGAAGCATTGCAGCAATCAATAAAGAGTGGATCTAAACCAAATCAAAAGAAGAAGATCCATATCACAATATCGAAGTCTTTGACTAATCGTAAGGAAGAAATACCAGAAAAAAATCATTAGTTAATTTAATCTTAAATAAGATTATCCTCCATATAAAAGAGTATATAGTTGGAAATAAGTAGGCTTGTTAACTCAAAAGTCTCAAATAAACCGAGTCAGAGAGATATTTATGTTTTGATCCAGGCCTATGAATCTACATACACAAAAAAGAAGTAACAGATTAAATAAAAATTATCGTTTCTGGATATTAGATATACAAAATCCATGTCTCATAGTTATCAGAATATCGTCACTAAATTAGGAACACATGCGATTTGACACCCAAGATCGAAGGTTAATATCTGATTGTTTATGTGTAATAAAATAATCATTCATTACAAGATCTTCAATGCTGTTTAGAGTTATGTATTTCTAATCTTTGAGTAGAACTCTTATGAAATAAATGAAATATATTTTTAGCAGTTTATGCTATTTGAAGCTATCTTTCAGTTATACCTAATTATTTTCTTCTTTTTTCTCTATTAAAACTATTGTCCATGACTCTAAACTTATTTTGGACGCGATTCTTATTCAGCGTTTTGTAATATTCCCAATTTTCCTTTTTGAGCCGGGCCTCACGGTTTATCTAACCGATAATAAAGCTAAACTCTTGCTGATGGTCTACGTTGATCCATTCATACCGAACTTCAGTTTTTTGAGTGTGGGAAGTTTTTGATTACTAATAGAGAGATGCTGCTATGGAATGACAAAGGGATTATAGGAGTTGCTATTCCTAGTTAATTTATCTCTTTTGGATGAAGTTTAATGATAGAAGGATGATATCATATTCTTCTAAAGTCAAATATTATCACATCAATCCATTAATAAATATGAAGATCAAATTATTTTTTCATTGAGTCAATTAAATATCAAATGATTCTTCAATTTTAAAGGAAATATAATTTAAAAATATTCAAATAATCACAAAAATTAAACTATATTTCTTCAATATTTTAAATCATAAAAATTAAAGCTTTGATAATTGAATAACTCATTGTTTCTGGATTCATTTCTAAAATTTGAAAGAGAGCTTTATAAAGAATAAATTGATATACATCTTTCAAATTAAATCATTCATATCTTTTTTTTTCAAAATAAAATCGACGAGAGTAATGACAATTTCTTACCCTTTAATGCAAAATATCATTATTATTTGATTGGATTAATATTACTTGAGCAATTAAATCGCACCATAAAATTTATTTAACATGGGTGATTTCCTAAAAAAATGCTGTCAATGCTACTGCTTTTCGATGACTGCTTATAATGTGGGTTGCTGCATTGATCAATGGCACTCCATTTAGGCCTGTGGACTTGCATATCTTTATTGTGATGCTTGCTATTGGACATTATGCGCCCCTCTTTGCATAGATTGTAAACTTGGTGACTCAGGCAAGGCCATGTAAAACTGCAGCAAAGGATGTAAGTACTGTGTTTTTTCATGTGCACTTTCATGTGTTGGCTGTGTTGATGGCTGCTACAACTGCATCGAGGTAATTAAAAAAGCTTGTGGAGAAGGAATTAAAGGTTATGCAGACCTCACCAAAAATACTGAATTTGTGGGCAACAAAGTAAAATAAGCTCTAGGTCTATAAACCGGAAATGAGCCAGTAAGATCGATGGCCACTTTCTCCCCTTGATCTCTTCATCAAATTGGTTTAAACATTGATTATCACTAAATAATTAAATTTTTATTCAATTAAGGAATATGTTGAGAGCCCACGTTAAGGCAAATTGCTTTATTAATATATAAATTTATGATAATGGAGCAGTTCAGCGTCCCTTCCATTTAATAAATCTCTTTTAAATTAACCGAAAACCAAATTCCTTCCTTTAGCAATAGCAAGGGCTTAATTATTCCTTATGAATGTTCTCTTGAATATACAAATTCGTATGCATCTATCCATCAATTGCTGAACTAGGAGAATGAAAAGCAATAAAGAATATAATAAGTAATTGAAGGAAAGGAAAGCGCTTTGCAGAGTACTGCAGCCTATGTGACGACTATATCTTCTATTAAAAATTCAGCAAAATATCATTTTCGGCAAAGATCCATTCCTTCACGAAAAATAAATGAGAAGCCTACAATAGATTAAAGATTATCCTTGCATGTACTCTCAATTGGAACTAAATATCCTTCATTAGTAAATGAAACTTAAGGTTATAAAGGATGGGGTCATAAAAGTCAACGAAAAAAATCAATTTCAGGCAGACAAAATATGTTCAGTCGTAATAAACCAAAAACTTAATAGATATGTTTTAGTCAGTTTTAGAATGATTTTAAAATTCCTGAAGATACAAATATATTTGAGATGGGAGACTCAATGCTGATTAAACCTATATTTTTGAAATAAAATGAATAGAAATAAAAAGCGTATTTAAAAAGAATAATTCAAAATAGAAGCTTAGCTGTTCATGAAAATGATAATTCAAAGCGCCCTCTTTTATGGACGTCACGGAAGATGAAACAACACTTGTGATTATCATATTTTGCTTATAATTTATTTTATTAGAAATTGATCGATGAGAAAATAGATAATCCTTAATCATGGCTTTGATTTTTTTGATTGCTTTTTCTGGATTATACTCGCTTGACCCACAAAACCCTTTAGTTTAGGAATGTGAAGCTTTATCTTTTTTTATAATTATTCACTTTTTGAGTTTACCTTATAGCTAAGATCAATCAAATGGTCAATTAAACGGTCAAAAAAAGTCATCATTTTTAGGGTTGCTCGAAGTTAATGGCTTTTTTATTAATCTTGAATTCGAGAATAATCTGTTGTCTTGAGTAAAAGCATTTGAAGTTAGTTTTCTTATTTTTCAAATGATGTGTTTTTGAGATCAAAATTTGTCCATTACCCAAAATTAGAACGACATTCTTTAGCTGAATCTATCAAGTATTTAATAAATGCTTATTTGATTGCAGAATCATGCCGAGCTATACTCAATGATATCAGTTCCAAATCAATTGCTATTTTTTTTAAGAGCCATTTAGTTCCTAAAATATTTACTGTCTCAAAGTAAAATCCAATGCGAAATCCACATTTTCGACATTTTATTGGCAGGAGATACATTAAATGAAAAGGTTGTTCCATAGAATCACTTGACATAGTTTTTTCTTAAGGCACTATTATGATGTTCTGATAGTTGTAATTTTCAAGAACAAGATAATTTTTAGCGAATTGCGTACTTTAAGAGTGAATTCCCATATGGTAAATGGATGCAGATATTGGCATCAGAAAATAAAAACAGTTTTTACAGTGAAGTTAGCATCCATCTATATCAACCATTGTTCGGGAAAGTTTGGAGTGACAGTACAGCATAGAAGACTCAAAGGGAAGGAAGCTCTACATATCCTGTAATAATGAAATAGACTATAAAGTAAAACTAGTCAATTATATTTTTAATAGATTCATTTGCAATTATTATAAAAACGAGGTTATCCTCTATTTAATTTGTCCAATTTATTGATTATATAATTAAATGAAAAAAATATCAAGGAAAGTAAATCGAGATAAAAAAATTAATTTATAAAAATTAAACCTCAGTAAAAGGGATAGCAATAAAGAAATTACTTAAAGAAATTACTTTAGTATTCAAAGTATAGATGATTGCTTAAATTTTTCATATGACAACCATTTCAACATTTCAGCAAAAAGGCCATCTTTAATATAGCCATAATTTAAAGTTTACACTGAACCACTTGAATTGCCGTCTTTAAAAATTCGTAAAGTAGAATAAAGCACAATGGAAAGCTTCATCACAAGATAAGCTCCTAATTATAGATCTATCATAACGCCAAAAATGAAGGGTAGTTCCCCTAACAAATGTTATGAAGATTGGTTGATTAAATTCAAAGCTAAAAAAGAAGTTTAATAGATTTATGCCATCTAGTAACAAAATGTAATTCTTTTTTAAAGAGTAAAAGCTCGATTAAACCTATTGAAGCAAATAAAACGCTAAAAATTAAAATATCAAAATCTATATATGAAAATTGATAGATGATTTCTTAATCTTTAACTTAAACATATGGAATTTATTGATTATATTTTATTTAGTGGGGAATTGAAAGATATCAAATTATCAAGTCCAGGGAAATCCCACAGTAAATAGTAGCATTCCAATCAGACAATAAAAAATAATCCATACTCTAATTAACCGAAATTGTATTGATAGCTTCGATAGAATGTAATAGAATAAGGGGTGAGAACTGAAAAACCGCGTACTTGATTGCAAGTTAGTCATTATGATTGTTACAAAGACTAGAAGTCCAAAAGAAATGAATAGTCCACGCCTTCTAACTTAAAAAGTTGAATGATAATAAGTGAGTCCATATAAAGAAATGAGGAGAGATGGAGTGCCAATTGCAATAAAAAGTATATTTTTTAGTTTGTAATATGTAAATAAGCCAACATCCCAATATTTTTATTGGACGGAAGAATATATATTGATAAATTTTGATTAACCACACAATTCACTTGATAAGTTATTCCAGATACAAACATTATAAAAACTGAATACTAGATGAAATAGAAAAGGTAGAATTAATGCAAAAAGTATTATGCATCCTTTCATAAATGTCACCGATGATTTTTTAAAATTGGTCTTCAAATTATAGAAAAAAGTAAGCAATATTTATAATCCAATAATAGGAGATAAAAATATCCCGTTGCTTCTTAATCCAATACCTAAACTCAGTAAACAAATTGATTTAATTTCATTATTTTTTTGTTTTTAAAGGAGTATTCTTATTGCAGAGCAAGTTAGGAAGCAGTACAGGGATTAAGAGTAAAGAACATGGTAAAATATAGAAGAAGGATTATACAAATAGATAATTGCTGCATAATAAGCTAGTTGTTAAGAGTTTTAAGTACCTATTGCTAATACTATTCGATAAATGTTAAAAGTATTGAGAGAAAAAATAATTCTATTAATTCCAACTATAAAATATAGAGCTAAATTGGATCCAAGTATTCTTTTTATAAACTGAATTATAGTGACAAAGAAAGGTAGGAAAGCATAATTAGGTTAGTATTCGTATTGATTATTAAAATAATGAACACCATCGAAATTAAGAACTAAATACAGTGATACATACGCCATTTATCTTCATGCAAGATGTACTCATTGGAATGTTTGGATAGCATTAAAAATAAAAAAGGTAAGATGAGGTGAATAAGTTGAGAGATAATTATGTGCCTGATTATCTATGTTTTTATTGTTTACTTCATCTTAACTTTTATCATTATTTATAAGAACGATTATAATAATTATAATCAATCTTTCAGTCACGTGAAACCATTATTTTATTAACAATTCATAATAATCAAAAAGAATATCATATTATAATCAAATTATGAAAGATAATATTAAAACTAAATAATTAGAATTGCATATGAAGAACTGAAATCACAAATTATTTTTAGCCAAGTCTGGAAACACTTTTGATATTTTTCCCTTTAAATATTAACCATAAGTTCCACTTATAGTCTCTAGATTTGCATCATCCCACCGATGATATAGTTTAGTCTTCTTTAAGAGAGCTAGTTCGTCTTAACTCACTTTGATGTCGAGTTACTTGATTTCTGCATCCCATCCAGGATCATAGAAATAAGGAATAGAATAACGACTTCTCCCTTCAGTGTTTTTGACTCGATGAGGATCTGATTTGTAGAGACCTCTTGTCATCTTTTATAAAATATCTCCAATGTTTACCACAAATATATTAGGAATTGGATCAATATTAATCCATTCATCATCTCTGTTCTTTACCTGAAGACCTTTATCAGATATCATAAGCAAAGTTAAAAGACCATAATCTGTATGTTATCCAACTGCCCATAGAGAAGGATCAGCGTTATCATCCGCTGGGTAATGAAATAATCTTAAAAGACCAAGATGTTCCTTACAGATATCAGACCTGAAGAAATACCTGTCCAATTCCAGCGATTAAGCTATAGCCTGCATTACTAAATCTCCCAAACGATCCATTTCCTAAAGCCACAATAAGATATCCTTTTTTAATTCAGGTAAACTGGCAGGGAAGAGATTAGCTCCATGAAGTGCCACCCCTGCTTTTACTTTAGGATGATCTTAACCCAATTATTGACCAAGATAAAGCCCTTCTTTTAGATCAATTTTATAACTGGTTAATTATTCCCCAACCTAAAAATATCCCCTCCAGGCTTTGCCTCCTTTATTCATATGAATCTATCTCTTTTCATCTTTAGATAGTTTAAAGAAAATTTCGGCATTCTTGAGGATAGATTTTTGAAGCTCAACAGATACTCCATGGTTGGAAATCTCAAAAAATCCGACAGTTTTACAGATTTATCTAATGCGGAAAGCTGTTTGCTTTCTATCCTCTTAATTATTAAGATATGAAGACAAATCAATGATTGGTAACTGTGATTTGATGTTTGATTCGGCTTTCATTTGATATAATTATTATAAGCACATTATAGGCAAATGAGTAAAAAATGACGTATTGATTAAAAAAATATTGATGTTTTTATTTGTTAAAATGTATTTTTTAAAGATAAAATGGTTTAAATTTAGGCATCTTTATCATTTGTTAAAAGAATGAAGATCAATTAAATAATTTGGATATCTTAGGTAGGCAAACTTTTAATATGATTTGTTTGGGGTTGGGGTTGGGGTTGGGGTTGGGGTTGGGGTTGGG
>Ga0302186_10000620_pt1 | contig 31393 bp, 32 predicted proteins | sample II_Bog_E1_2_FD_198782 | JGI IMG/M metagenome (GOLD analysis project Ga0302186, IMG submission 198782) | Peat permafrost microbial communities from Stordalen Mire near Abisko, Sweden - II_Bog_E1_1 | ecosystem: Environmental > Terrestrial > Soil > Wetlands > Peat | place: Sweden: Abisko... | reverse complement strand
ATTCTTGCATTTTTTGCTTCAGAAAAAGAGCTTTTGAAAAACAGATTTTTTTTAATTAAATATTTTATAAAATTGTTTTTTAATAAAAAAGATAAAAAAATTAGAAAAAAAAAATTTTTAATTACTAAAGAACCACATAAAATAAAAAAAAATATGGAATTTTCATGAGATTTTTTTTGTTTAAAAATTTTTTTAAAATATAACAAAAATTCGATTTTTTTTTAAAAAACACAAATAATTTTCTATTTTATATTGTATTTATTCTGTTTCCTCTTTTCTTCCTTTTCTAATGTTCAAGCTAAATACGAATTTCATTTTATTACATATAAATTTCATTTTTGTTACTTCTTGAGTCACTTGCCCAACAGTTTTTAGGATTTCTTGGTTGATGTTGGCAATCTCAACGTGCGAGACATCGATTTTTTGTCTTATTTCGAGCGATTTTTTTACAAGTTCATTCATCTTAGCTTTAAAGGCTTCTTTTTCTTCTTTGGTTTTTCCTTGCGCGGGGGCTTCTTCAAAACTTTTTTTCAGTGATACGATTTGTTCGGTGATTTCCTTCATATTGGCATAGTTTCCTTGTATGATCAGTTGTTTTTCAGTCAAGTTTTGCTGGAGAGTTGTTAACTCTATACAAAATTTATTTTATGTAAAGAATATCACAAAAAAAAAAATAGAAGAGAACTAAAAAAATGATCTAATGTATTGATTTTGGTATGAAAAAAAGAAAAAAATGGAACTAATACAGAGAAACTGTGAAATTTATAGTTTTTATCAATGTTTGAAATGTTAAATAAACTTACGGTTCAAATGTGTTTCAGTAATTGCATTGACGGACTCCATGAAATAGATGTAGGATTGTTGTTGATATTATTGATTTTGAAGGTACTATTTTTTTCTTTAAATTTTGAAAGTTTTAATTAAAAAAACCTTTTCTGAACAGAAAAAAATTTCTGATTGGGATATTGTTATTAATAACTGTCGATCTGACATAGGGTCTTTTATCTTTAGTAATAAAAATCTCTCCCCATTAAAAAAATATTTTTAAATTGAATTTAAAATCATCAATTTTTTGATATGTCCTATTCCTGCTTTTTCAAGAACAAGTTTTTTTTCTTTAAATTAAAAAAAATTGGGGAAAAATTGACCCCAAAAAAAATCTTTGACTTTGAAACATAACATATTTAGATCTAAATAAAAATTTATCCTTTAGAAAAATTTGTCCTCATCTTCAAATTCATCATCGTAACCCTGTAAAGCTCTTTGCACTGAGAATTATAAAAACAATTAAAAAAAAAAGAAATCAAAAAAAGAATAACATTCGATCAGCTCATTGTAATTTTCAATATGTAGATGCATCATTTCTTGGTCGACGTTCGATAAAACGAATTCTTGTTTCCATCCATTAACTAATAATTTCCATAATTTTAAATTATGAATAAAAATGACTAAATGTCATTCCGAATTTCGAATGATAACTCTTCAAATCAACAACATATGAATATTCGAAATCTGAATAATCATTTAAAATAATATTTCAATTTTTCAAAACTTGGTTGCATATATTTCCTTTTCATCTTTAGGAACAATTGTCGGTAATGCCTTAAAGAAAAGAAAAATTATTCATTAGTTTTATAAATTTGCAATTGTTTTACTCCGCCAATGGGCTTCCAGACTGATCGAATGGAGAAGCTTTCAAATCAGCTTTTATCATGTATCGGAACAATGGCTTGATCAAGGAGCCAGTGTAGGCATAGAAACGGGGTTTCTTTGTTGGCATCGAATTTATTTTATTAGATAAATGAAATAATTTTTTTTTAATATTGGGTTGAAAAATCTAAATCATTTTAATAAAATGTCTTAAAAATTTGAAAATTATTTTTTTCTAGATTTTCTAATATAAAATAAATTTGATTTTTTTTTTTTCATTTTCAGCATTGAAAAATGTAGAAAATGAGAAAAATTCATATTTCTGCTTTAAATAATATTATAAATCAAACTATTATTCCTCTGCGAATTCATTATAATTTTCTTTTTCCTCTTCCTTTTTCTTTTTTTTCTTATGTTTCATTGTGCAAATCACCACTACACACCCCCAAATAGTCACTAGACTAATAATAACCGCATAAACAATAATATAAGCCAGATTCAGACCCCTCAAATCCCCACAATTTTCATTTTCATTATAACTATAACAAATTTCACTGAAAACTATTAGGCATATGAGCATATAAGCCAGAGTAAAAACCAGGTAAAAATAAGCCAAAACGTTGAACATTAAGAGACTTTGAAATGCGAAAATTGCGACATACATCAAAGGAATCGATACACATGATAAGAAAAAGCCTATGGTGCTAAGATAAAGCACCACTTTACTCCACAGCAAAAGATCTACGCAATTCGCCGAGTAATAATCAGAATCACTGGTGAAAATCCAATATAAAATCATGAAAAAGAGCCCTGGAAATTGCAACATCGCAGATTGAGCCACTGTATTCGATAACTTCCGATTTACAACGGTCCTCATAGAGAAAAAATTCGGATTTTAACCCAAAATTCCTTAATAATTAAATTTGTTTTTATGACTTTATTTATCGGTTGGCAAAATTGACAATGTGAAATTATTATAAAAAAAAAAAAAAAAGTTTAAAAAGAAATGAAAAAAAAGGATTTTTTATTTTTTTATTTTAAAATCAATAAAAGACATGTTTTTAATATGAAGAAAAGAAATTCTTTTATAAAATAAATTTCCTTTAATAATCCTCAAAAACTGCAAAAATCACCGCAGTTTAAAATTTAAGTTTCCCAATTAATTCTGATTTCTTTAGTGTTAAAATTACCTCTTCTAATTTCCAGTTTATAATAAAATTCAAGAATCTTATAAGAATTCAAAAATTAATGAATTCAGAAAACACTGCTAACGATCCCAAAAACACCACCATTTCTTTTTTTACTATTTTTCGTTATGCGACCAAAAAAGAAAGGGTATTAATGTATTTTGCCTGTCTATTTGCCATGGCAGCAGGCACAGGTCTCCCTCTTTTTGCTTTGGTCTTTGGTAGTTTGACTAATTCTTTGGCTCCTCCAGCAATTGGTGGTAAAAACCCCAAAATTATGGACCAGGCCAGCCAATTTTCCGCATATTTCGTTTATATTGGTATTGGCGTGGCAATATGCAATTTTATGTCAATGGGGGTTTTCCTGAACATCAGTGAAAAGATTTCCGGAAGGATCCGCAAGGCATATTATGATGCGGTTTTGAGACAAGAGATCGGTTGGTTTGACCTCCTGAACCCTAATGAGCTCGCCTCGAAGATGTCAATTGAAACATATACAATCCAACAGGGTATCGGGGATAAGATCCCGCAATTTCTGATGGCTTTTTGCACAATCATTTCAGGGTTTGTCGTTGGGTTTGCGCGGGGGTGGCAGCTGACTTTGGTTTTATGTGCTGTAATACCTTTCCTCAGTGCAGCTGGAGGACTCTACGGTTGGGTATTGGCGAATATCAAGAAGAAGACGAATCAAACATATGTTACATCGAGTGCAATGGCGGAACAAAGCTTGAATGCTATAAAGACAGTCAAATCATTGTCAAGTGAAGACTTTGAGATGAAGAACTTCTCACAGGAACTGATAAAGGCCAATAGAACCATTTTCAAGTATGGTTTGTTGGTTGGTGTGGCAATTGGATTCATTTATTTCGTGATGTTGTCGAATTATGGGCTCGCCTTTTGGTTCGGTTCTGAAACAATTGAGCATCAATGGTACAATCAGGTGACACACAGCACTTATGATGTCGGGAACATCATTACGGTCTTTTTCTGTGTGACAATGGGTTCCATGTTTATGGCTCAGTTGGCTCCCCCCTTGAGGGCCTTCACAGCAGCGAAACAATCAGCAGCCAATGTTTTCTTTACAATAGATAGAGTGCCTAAGATTCCCATTGATGACAAGAATGGGAAGATTGCCAAAGAAGTCATGGGGGAAATTTCCTTTAAGGATGTTGAGTTCAACTATCCTAGCAGAAAGAATGTGACAGTGTTGAAGAAAGTTTCTTTCCAAATAGAGAAAAATAAGAAAACCGCATTTGTGGGAGAAAGCGGTAGTGGCAAAAGTACCATTGTAGCTTTAATTGAGAGGTTTTATGATCCAAACTCTGGAATGATCAGCATAGATGGGGTTGATCTTAAAGAATACAATTTGTCTTCTATTAGGAAAAATATGGGTTATGTCGGTCAGGAGCCAGTCTTATTTTCTGGCACTGTGAAGGAAAATCTCTTGTTTGGAAAAGAAGATGCCTCTGATGCAGAAATCATTGAAGCTTTAAAGCAAGCAAATGCTTTTTCATTCGTGGATAAGTTACCGAAGAAATTAGATACTTTAATAGGAATTGGAGGAAGTCGTTTATCTGGTGGTCAAAAGCAACGTTTAGCCATAGCAAGAGCTATATTAAAGAACCCATCGATCCTTTTATTAGATGAAGCAACCAGTGCTTTGGATAGAGGCAACGAAATGGAGATTCAAAAGACTTTAGATGAAATCTCAGCAGCAAAAACAACGATAGTTATCGCCCATAGACTCTCAACGATCCGAGACGCTGACCGTATTTATGTTATGAACAATGGAATGGTGGATGATTATGGTACACATGATGAACTGTTAGCCAGAGGGGGGAGATATGAAGCTTTAGTGAAGATTCAATTGACAGGAAAAGATGCAGAAAAAGACAATGAAGAAGAAGTTGAAGAAAATGAGAATGGAGATGGTTTTCTTTCTGATACTGTCCCCATGGATATGGATATCCCCAATGAGAAAGTAACGAAACTTATCAAAGGATCATCATTGTCTATCCCTAAAGGCGAAGCTGAGGAGCTCATGCCTTTAGAACAATTGACATTAGGGAAACGCCAATCTTCTCATCGAGAAGAGCCAAAAGTTCTGGAGAAATCCATACATGACATGGAAAAAATCATCGAACAGGAGGTCAATGAAAATAAGGAGGAACTGAAGCGCACTTCAAAAAAAGAACTCGAACTCAGGAAGAAGAAGGTCTTTAGAAGGTTGTTCCAATACATACAGAAACATATCTTTATCTTCTTAGTTGCAGTTCTAGGCAGTATCATCAATGGTGGCATTACCCCTTTAATGTCCATAGTTTTCGGTTCAATGTTAGAGACCCTTGCGTTATATAAGGCCTCTGATTTCAAAGATCAAGTAGATTTCTTGTCCGGAATGTTCGTGGTCATTGCTACTGGAGCATTCTTAGGCAATTTATTCCAGAGCTATCTCTATGCGATTTTAGGTGAAAAAATCAGTTATGAGCTAAAAATCCAGGCCTATGATAAAATCATACGCAAACCGATAAAATTTTTCGATGAAGATAAAAATAACCCAGGAATTCTTTCAGCAAGGATCTCGATAGACACTCAGCAAGTGAACACTTTGGCCTCATCATTAATTGGAGTGGTGATCCAAGGGATCGCTGGTTTCGGAGTGGGGATGATAATAGCCTTTATCTACAGTTGGCAATTGACTTTAGTTGCCTTAGGCCTTTCACCTTTAGTTACAATTGGCCAATCATTCCAAGCTAAGCTCATGGGTGGCTTCCAAGGAGGGGATGAGTCATATAAAGTTTCTGGAGCCATCATTATGGAAAGTGTGATGAACATTAGAACAGTGGCTTCCTTTTGTAACGAAAAGAATTTTGAAAAAAAATATAATGAAATGGTTGATCTACCTATAAAACAAGGGGCGAGAAAGGGACTTTTAATAGGGGCGGCATTTGGCGGCTCTTATTTTTTGCTCTTTGTCTATTATGCCTTGGTGTTTTATATAGCAGCTGTGTTGCAAGATAGAGATGGATTATCATTGAAATCCTTCTTTATAGCTTTGTTTGCTATTCTTATGGCTGCAGGAGGAACTGGTGCTTCCGCCAACTTTTTACCGGATGTGGGGGAGTGTGTGACAGCTGGGGAGAAAGTATTCAATTTATTGGATTCTAAAGATCAAGAGAACTATGTTGTGTTAAATAATCTAGTTATTCAAAACGAGTTTCAGGGGAAAATAGAGATAAAAAACGTTTACTTTAAATATCCTACCAGAGATAATTATCTTTTTGAGAACTTCAGTCTAACGATTAACCCACGACAGAAAATTGCATTTGTTGGACCATCAGGATGCGGTAAAAATCATTTTATAACAAATTTTTATATTTAATAGGGAAATCTACTTTGTTTCAACTTTTACTAAGATTTTATGATATTGAGAAAGGAGAGATTTTGATAGATGGGGTAGATATTAAGAATATAAGCGTGCAACAGTTAAGGAGCCTCTTTGGGGTGGTTTCCCAAGAACCTGTGTTGTTTTTGGGAACAGTTGCCTACAATATAAAGTACATTCATAATACCTTATTTTTTTTATAATAATATTTATTTGTTAGATATAATACAGAAAATGCCACAATGGCTGATATTCAAGACGCTGCGGAACAAGCCAACGCTTTGCAATTTATCCTTAAAAATCAATTTGGTTTGATTTATTTTAGAAAAAAAACTAATAATACTTTGAAAATATGAAGAAATTGCTGCTGAAGTCGCGAATATAGAACAAGGTAATGATAACAAAGGGACAGGATTTGATAGACAAGTTGGGTCTAAGGGAGGCCAAATTTCCGGTGGTCAAAAGCAAAGATTAGCTATTGCCAGAGCTATTATTAAAAAACCGAAAATTTTACTTCTGGATGAGGCGACAAGTGCTTTGGATGCCCAAAATGAAGCAATTGTCCAAGACTCTTTAAATAAAATCATGGCTAATAAGACTTCGTTAATTATCGCTCATAGGATTTCAACCATAAAGGATGCTGATGAAATTTTGGTGTTTGGATCTGGACAAATAGTGGAAAGGGGAACCTATGCTGATCTAGTCAAGAAACAAGGAGCCTTTTATAAGTTTGAAAGAGGCTTTAAGAACTAAATCAATTCATTGATTTTTATTGCTTTTTTGTGTTAGTTAATGCTGGGTTAAATAAATTTTAATATTTTAGTTAATTCATTAGGAAAAATGTATTTAAAAATTAAGAAAAACCATAGAAAAAAAAAAGTTCAAAAAATAATTTAAAAATATCTCAAATAGGCTTAAAAAAAGTTCAAAAAATAATTTAAAAATATCTCAAAAAAAGAAAAAAATATATATATACAAAAACAAAAACTCACAAATTTAATGAATTGCGTGTCTTGTGGGAATCCAAATATTAAATTCGAATTCATTTCTGATTCCTATTCGACCAAAGAACGAAATTACTTATGTCAAAAGTTGAGCTGCTATTTTGAATTTCTTGAAATCTACAAATGTCTCAATCAAAACTCCCCAGATTTAATGTCTTCCATTGGTGATACTTTGAAATTTTTAACTCCGATCACCCCGAATAAATTCGTAAAAAATTTCGATGGTTTTGAGATATTTTCTGAAGAACTCTGCGAAACAAACCCAAATGTTTACTTTAATAATGACAGAATCATAGAGTTTTATTTGAGATACTTAAATTCTTGCTCTGATCAGAAAGAAGGAATAATAATAGGTCCTTTAACCATAAATCAAATATTGACTAAACCCTCTGATTTTTCTTCTGAGATTAAGAAGATAAATAAAAACATATTTGATATAGTAAAAATTTTAATAATTTTCAGAGATTCTACTTATGAACTGCAAGCAATAATGATAAATAAAGAAGAAAACATTGATAGTGTTAAGGGAAAAAATGAAATGATAGAAAAAGATGCAGTTTGTTCAAGCTTGATTGAACTTTTGATCTTTCAAAACCTTATTAAAAACGACCTTTCGAATTTAGTTTCAGACCTGATTCAACCAAAGGAATTGAAAAATATGAATAAAGGTCTCTTTTTATGTCAAAAGGGGGAAGAACTCCTTAAAGTGGATAAATTAGATCAAAAGGACAAAGGAATAATTAAAACTGACAAAGAAATGATGATGAAAATAAACGAGCTTATAAATTTAGTGTAAAATAACCAATGTGAGCAAAAACTACATTAAAACAAAAAAAAAATCTAAAAAACCACCTTTTTGATTTTGCCTTAAAAAAAATGTTTCTTAAGTATATAAAAGGATCAATGAATAATGAAATCTGACAAAGCAATGAAGATGAAAATCAATGAGCGAATACATCTAGTGTAAAATCAACCAGCTGAATAAAAATTATACAATTTTTAGAAAAATCCATTAAAAAACTTAATTTTGAAAATTCCACTTTTTATTTCTAAAAAAAAAAATACAATTATTGCATATCCTTTTTTCCAAAATGACCTCTAAACCAAAACTTCTCATCATTTCAGGCATCACTGGAATTGGCAAAACAGATGTCGCGTTAAAAGTCGCTAAACTTCTCGGAACTGACATCATCGTTGGAGATTCTTTACAAGTTCCCTTTAAACCTCTAAAATTTGTAAATCTTTTCAAGATTTATAAAAATTTCCCAATTGCCAGCAATTTCCCCAGCCTCCCTAAGGAAGCCTCTCAACTTACCTATCATTTCCTTGGAATGTATGATGTTTTGAAGCAAAGAATCTCTGCTTTTCAATATAAAGAGATCCTTTGTCCAAAAATTCAAGAGATAATATCTCAGAAAAAAGTGCCTTTCATTGAAGGGGGATGTGGTTTTTACTTAAATTACGCATTGAGCAGTAATGACGCATTCATTGATTACGAGGAATTGAAAAAAGCAGAGAAAAAAGCCAGAGACATCATAGAGAACAAATTCAAAAAGAACTGGGAAGAAAGGCAAAATATAAATTTTAGTGTTTTGTGAAACCTTAAAGAAAAGTGAGAAACATTTGTTGAAATTATGTCCGATGGCAGTGAATTTCGTGCCAAAAAACGATTTTTATCGTTTGGAGAAAGCGATGAAATACGCGATCGCTTCAAATGGAGAGTTTTTTAAGGCTCGGAACAATGAAACGAACAATCATCGATTGCAGGAAGTTTATGATGTTCGTGGGTTTTTTCTGACTAAAAACATCTTGGATCTTTATGCTGATATTCAAACTAGATGTGATGTCATGGTGGAAAAAGGATATGTGGAAGAGGTGTTTGATTTTTTAAAAAGTTTGAATGTGAGGAGTCTGGAGGGATATGATACGATGCCAATGCCATTGGGTTTGTTATAATGAAAATATAGGGGAATAAGTAATGTCAAATTTAGGATATAAAGAAGCAACTGATTTCATTAATGAATTGATTGAAATGGGAGAAAAAAAGAGAGATAATAAGAGTTTAAGGCAAAAATTGATGAAGGAATATCTTTTGAAATTCGCTTCTAAATTTCAAATAAAAACAAGGTTTTTTTTTATTTTTATCAAGTTTTAAATTATAAAATCAAGACAATATGCTCATTATCAAATGAAGTTTGGGAGAAAAAAATTCAATAAGTTTTTGTGGCTCAACATGAACCAAACGAAGGAAAATATCATTAAACACATCATTGATGGATTTGAATGTCCGAGGGAAGAGTTTGAAAAATCTATAAATTCTGATACAAATCTAGAGTAAAATTTAGCCTAAAACTATATATGGAAATATTTCTTTTATAGATTAATAGGAACATATAATGACAAGAAAAAAACCAAACTTTTGAAAGAAACCCCTTTAAAAAACAATTATGATAAAGCATTTGCCAGGTTAAATTCTGGAGTATTTCGAAATTTGGGTTTGGAATATGAACAAGAAAAGTTAATTAGTTAAAATCATTAGAATTTTTTTTTAATTCTTAAAAAAAAAATGAATTATAAATAAAAAATCTATGAATTAAAAAAAAAACAATATAAGAATTTCTTACAACATCAAAATTTCAAAATTTTTGATTTTTTTCTGAAAACAATTCAAAAAAAACTAAAACAAATGTTATTATAACTTCTCAAAAAAACATCACGATAAAAGAAAATTAAAAACTCTAAAAATTAATTTCCCAAATGAAATTTTCCGATTTTTTCAGTTGTTGTCTTTCCGAGGAATCAAGCCCCAAAAACAACGTTTTCCTCGTCTTTACTGAAAAATCCCTGACCCACAACCAGAAATGCATCATTGACGAAAAAACGCCCTCCTCTACGGTTTGTGATTCAATATCTAAAACGGAGCAGTTTTTAAAAACCAAATTTGGTCATTCTACCAAAAACTACTGCCTGTTGCCCGGGATTGGTAAAATGAGTCTTTTGTTGTTATGTCGAGAAAATTACACCCGATTTTCGACGAGGATTCTGAATTTTTTCGAAATTCCATTGACTTTGAAACGAATGAAGCCAGAAAGGTCAGAATATGTCTTTCTGGTGATGAGAGAGAGTGAGATCAGGGCATTTCAGGAGGTGAAAAAGGGGCCGAAATATGATGTGTCTCAATTTGCGAATATAATGGAAAAAGGTACTGAGGGGATAATGAGGTTGTTGATATTTTTTAGGGAGACTGTATAAAAAGAATGGAGTGGGGGACTTTAAGGAGAAATATTTTGTTTTGACGAAGAAACTGTTGTTGTTTTTGGACCTGGTGCATAAAAGTAAGGTTTCCTTTCATTTTACTTTGAAAAAGTTGTTGATTATGGATTTTTAGAGAAAAAAATGCATATTTTGGAATTGGAAAAGGTGGAGTTTGGATATCGTGTTCTAGAGAAGGATTGTGAAATATTCGAGCTCACGACTCCTAAGAAAGTGTATTATTTGAAAGCTGAGTCCAAAGGGGTGTTTAATTATTGGAAGGAGAAGATCCATTTACAGATCGATTTGGTGAAACGAAACCTTTGCTTTTCAGAATTAGATAAGAAAATAGCTGATAACGAGAGGGAGTTTTATGACAAGATCAGCGGGATTGTGCTTCATAGTTTCGAAGGCATTGAAAATGTCTTGAAATATAACTTTCTAAGAGAATGGTTCTTCCAATTTATTTCATCAATGAGTCCTGAAGAAAGTGGGCTCCTGCTATTATTGGAGTTCTATATAAAGTTTAATTTGGAGTTAGAGGGACATAATTATAAGGAGGCCTTCAAGAATATCAATAGAATATATGAAATTCTGAGGAAAGTGTCTGAAGATTGGGAGAAAAAACCACTCTCTCCAATAAAAAATGAGCCTGAAGAGTCGAAACCTCTCGTGAAAAGACCCACTAAAACTAATATAATAATAAATTTCAACAACCCTGAGGAAAAAGCTCAGAAAACGATGTATCATACCAGGAATAACACCCCCTGTATGGAACACAAGACCCCATGCAAAATAATAACAAAGATTCCTATGAAAAGCAATAATAACTTTCTAATGAAAAAACCAGTTAAAAACCTATTCAACGTAAAGGTGGAGTTCTGTGAATTAAATCCTCAGAAAAGCAAGGAAATCAAACCGAAACATCTAACTAAAAAGAAGAATTTCGAAGAGCCTTTGTGTAAAATTGAAGAATCTGTTGAACAAGAGCTGATTTTCCATGATGAATTTTTCCTCAAAATTTTCAATGATTTCGATTGGAAACAATGCGAAAAGAAGTTCTTTTTTATGAAGGAGGTCTTTTTGCTTGAAGGGATAGAAAGCCAAATCATTGACATTTTCGCAGATTTATTTGTGCATTTAGTGAAATATTTCGAAACTAACTACTATTTCTCTTTTATTGAGTCTCACTTTTACCTCAAAAAACTGGTTTTCTCACAAAATGAAAGACTTAAAAAAGAAAACGGATTTCAAAAACCCACATTTCTCTCAAAAAGACAATTACCAAAAGGACATTTATCAAAAGCACGTACGAGCAAAAAAACGCTTCATTTTAATGAAAATCAAGAAAATAATAATGAAAGAGGCATTTTGAAAAAGAAAAAAGTAGTCACGGCGTTACAATTGCAGGATATTCGGAATTTCAAATATGGAAATGAAAACCCATATTCGATGTTTCAAGAACCGGAAAGAGAATCAATGACCTTGGAAACAACTTTTCGGAGGAAATTTACAGTTAATAAAAGTGAGGAAATAGCAAATGAAGAGAAAAATGAGGATGAGTAGAAAATTTTTGGTTCAGCATAGAATATTTATATGGGTTTAAGCTGAGTTTTTGTATTTGTTAAAATGAAAGAAATGTTGTCAAATTTTTTTTGAAATAAAATGTCATTTTTGAAATTTTCTTTAAACATATGTCATTTTAAAAATTATAAATATTTATTATTTTTTCAATGTTTTTTTAGGGTGAGGAAATAAAAATAAAGATTTTTTCTTTGTGAATGATGTTGCCAAATTTTTTATATTTTTTGGCTTTTAGCCTATTTTTAATTAAAAAATTGTTTTGTTCATAAAATTTTAAAGACTTGGCAAAAATAAAATCCATTTTGCCAAGTCATATTTCGTTGTAAAAAAAAAAACTGTTTAAAATGTAAATTAATTTATAACTTTCCATTAAATACATATAAATTAAAAAATTTGCCTTTCAAGGATTATTATTATTTTCAGTTTTATTCTCACCTTCTTTTTTTAATTGTTTGTTCTCTTCCTTTGGTTCATTATTATTCAATCTTTCCTTCTCCTCTCCTTTTTCCTTCTTTCCAAAACACTTCAAATATACTGCCACCATAGTTAGAAACCAAAAGCTAATGTTTTCAATAAAAAAGGCTGGGACGAAATGATTCACTTGTGAAAAAGTCATCAAAATGGTAATTATATTCAAAGCAATCACGAAAATCTTCATAAACAACAAAAGTATATGTTTTGTACAATTCACCAACCTATTCTTGAGATTGAGCATATCAGTGAAACATAAAGTCAAAATACAAGCGCTTCCAGTAGTTGTTAATAATGTGGCTCCTATAAACTTCATTATGCCATAGGCAGATATCAAATCAAATAGTGGACTACGAGCTTGACATTGAATATAATCATAAACGAATTGTGGCATTTGCATTGCTGGGAACATTCCGAATAAAGCTATTGGGTAGAGAAATGGGAAGTCATTATCGAAAGGCAAAGTGCAGGAAATTTCTAAATTGATGAAATTGAAGACAATAAGTTTGCCGATGAAAACAAATATGAAGTTGATGTATACAAACCCAGGGTTTTGTCCATCTTCACAATCTGATTGAGAAAAATAGACAAGTTCTATTATACAAAGAATTAAATCAAAAAGCATGATGTTCACCACAAATGTAAGGAAAAGCTTATCATTCATAGGTACATCTTCTAGAATTTTTAATAAATATATAAAAAATTTATAAAATTTGTGAAAAATTTAAATTTGGAAAATTTTTGTGAAATTTTTAAAATTTATCAATTTTATTAAAATCATATTATAAAATACTATTTTTTATGAAAGCCCATAGATTTAGAGACATGGCAAAATCAGGCTCTTTGTCGGTTTCTTCTGGCTTATCAGAGGTTTTATCAGAAAAAATATCAATTTTTTCTTCTTTTTTTTCTGGTTCGTCAGGAGTTTTCTTCTGTTTTTCCCTTTTTTTATTTAAATATTATTAAAATTAGTTCAAAATAACCTTATTAATAAATCAGGTGACTCGTTGTTCGATATGCCATCAAAAAAATCATCCGCATTTATTGGAATTCCGACACTAATGATAGGAGGTGCCTCCTTGTTTTCATTTTTTTTATTTTTATTTGACTTTTTCTTCTTTTTGGATTTTTTTTCTTTTTTCTTTTCCTCTTTTTCTTTTTTTCTCTCTTCCCTTTTTTCTTTTTTTCTCTCTTGCTTTTTTTCCTCCTCAATTTGGTTTTGTTTCATAATTTCATTGCTATCAACTTTATTTTCATAGTCATTCTTGTTTTTCTCATCATTTTCAGCTTCTTCTTTTTGTTCTTTTTCTTTCATTTGGGTAATTTTCTCTTCATTTTGTGATGATTCTTCTTGTTCATGAGGTTTTAATTCAATCAAAGTTTTTTTCCGTTCGTCCTCTTTTTTCGCCATTTCTGTTCCTTTTATCAGTTTATCCAAATTATCTGATGTTTTTTGCAAAGTCCTTATGATCGGTTGGAAATCAAAAGGTGCCTTATTAATGGGTGAACTGTTCATGCTTTCGATCCTTTTTATAAGTTTCTCATTCTTCGGAGGCGATTGATTTTCGATCATTTGTGAAACGCTCAGACTAGGAGTTTTTTTCAGATGAATTGAGTTTTTTTTGTTCAAACTGATCTCTTCTTTTTTTTCATTTTTTTTTTCTTCTTTTTGTTCTTTCAAATTCCTAAAACTATCGACAAAATGATCTTGCAAAACTTCATTATTGAATGTTATTTGATTCTCTTTTTGAAATTGCGGATCTGATTCGTTTATGAAAGGTTTATTGGTTTCGGGAGGCAAAGATGAAAGGTCATAAATGTCGTCATTGTGGTTAGGGGGCTTGTTGGCCGAGGAATGATCATAGAAATTGTCGATTTTGCCGGAAATCATCACGAAATTCTCGTTTTCAAAGTCATCTTGGTGGGGGTTTGAGCTCATCACTGTTGATAAGTATTTTAAGAGTTTTCCAAAAAATATATTTTGCTAAGAAAGCTAAAAATAGACTTTTGAAGTTTTTTCAGAAAAAATGAACTGAAAATGATAACAAATCAAATCTGCCAATGTGGCAAAAATATTTTTTATTTTCAAAAAAAAAAAAATTATTTTCGTTTTTGTTTATTGTTATTTATTAATGATTAATTGTTAATTATGGGCACAAACTCCACTCGAGGATTATTCATATCAAAAGGTTGTGGTTGTTGTTGTGGTCGGAATTGTTGTGGCTGAATTCCTCCAACTGCATTTTTGGGAGGATAGGCATATTGTTCTGAAAATACACAATTATAAACAGGCATGGATTGTGGGTTCCAATTTGGTGGTGCAGCAACCTGATTAAAATTCATCAACGGTGGTGCGAAAATCGTCAAAGGGATCCTCACTTCTGGATCTGCAGTGCAGCAAGTCACACCATCTAGCACAGTTTTCACAGAAAGAATATATTCACACTTGACCAAACTTCCTGTGGTTGAAGGTTGAATCGCTCGATTTCTGAATCGATTGGTGAGGAATATTCCAGCGACCTTGCGATTGTTTTCTACAGCAGTTTCATGAGCCCCAATGCCTGGCAAATCAAATGAATTCACTACTTCTGTGATGAATTTTTCTCTTCCTGTATTCGTTATCAAACGAATGTTCATGAGAAGCCTTATGTTAACATTTCTTACAGGCAAATTGCATTGAGAGTTCTCAATTTCACACATCATGTTTGCCTGCTCACCTGGACAATATGTGTTTTTCTCGAAGAAACATTTCATCTTTGAAACTCCTTGACTTAAGCAGCACCAAGTTTTGGCATTGATAGCGTTTTCAATGGGGACATTGTATAACATTTGATTTTTTATGGGTTCTCTCAAAATCAGAGGTTGACAATACTTTAATTTAGCCCCAGAATCTTGAAAATTCGTGAGCTCCGCCTTGACTTTGTATTTGATAACTGCTGTAAATCCGTTTTCTTGCTCAAAAAAAGATCCTGGCAAATTGCTGCCCGGCACAAAACAAAAGGGAAAACAATACTGACCAGGAGCTATTACATTGGTATTGAAGATAAAGATCGGGAAATTGTGTCTGTAGAATGAGTTATGGCCTCTAAGCTCAATGGGCTCCTGGTATGAAGTTCTAGTGCCATCAGGGTTGGTTCGCCAACGGGTCTCCATTTCTTCCCATCGACACATCTCAATGCCTTTTAACTTAAGGGATACAATGTTACCAGGGAAGGGTTGCATCAGGTTTAGATAGACTTCACCGGTGACTGTTTCACCTGCAAAGTAAAAAGGGTTCGCGGTTTTGAGATAGATTTGACCATAATTGGAGCTTGGATTGTTGTTTCCCATTTATATTTTATGTTATTATTTGAAATAAATTTTATTGTTTCAAAATCAAAAACACAGACGAAACAAACATCGTCATAAAATAAAATAATGTTCATATTAAGTATCAGAATATTAAATAGCAAATTTCAAAAACTTGTTTTTTCATATTTCTTTTAAATAAAATAAAACATATAATAGATTTTTTTAATGAAAAAAATTTGAATATTTTCAAATTATTTTTATCCAAAGCGTCTTTTAAATCGCTGTCTAAATGATACAGAGATTTTTAAAAATTTAAATATACGGTTTTTTTTAAAAAAGTCATCCCTGATCAAAATTTTTTTACTTTAATAGTTTTTTTTATTTTATTTCATAGTAAAATCCAATTTTTAACGTAATTTAAAATTTGCTATTTGTGATTATGTAAATTCCAAATTTTAAAATTGGATTTCACATTTACAATGTAGTTTATAGTAATTATAAGAAAAACTAAAACTTAAAATAATTTTTTATAGACAACAATTTTTTCATTATTATTATTGAGATTTTTTTTGAGTATATCTAAAACAATGCAAAAGTTAGTAAATTTTTTGGAAACAAATTTTAATAGATTTGATTTTTTTTTGGAACCTTTTTTAAAATTTATTAAATTAAAAAATAACAAATTTTTTCAGTTTTTTATTATTGAAAAAAATTTATTAATGCATAGTTCTCTATCTTTCTTTGATTGCCCAGAATCCAAATGGTTTTTCCTTTCTCTTTTCTCGGCTTCTCTCCTAGCTCTTTATTTATTAACTGATCGCTTCATCGAATCTCGATCATCTCAACGTCACCCTTGTCAAAAGATTCAAAAATCCAGAAAAAAACTTGTACCATCCATATATATCGAAAGACCTTACTCTTTGAATGATCCTATAACTGTTCCAGAAAATCCACGTATATATAAAATTTGTCTGACAGGAGGCCCTTGTGCAGGAAAGACCACCTCATTGACATTTCTCTCACAAAAGCTGTCAGAAAAAGGATTCAGAGTTTTAATTGTGCCTGAAATCCCGACTCTTACAAAACAAGGCGGAGGGATGATCGTTCGAGAAGGACTCACTAAAGATATTGTGAAATTTCAAATTTATCGCATGAAAATACAAATGAAATTTGAGGATTTTTTCACAGAATTGGCTATCCTGTCAGAACAACCCTCAATTATCTTTTGCGATAGGGGAGTTATGGACACTCAGGCTTACGTTGATGAGAAGGTTTGGACAGCTATTTTAGACTCTCAGGGTTGGACTTTGAATAATTTGAGGGATAAAAGATATAATGCTGTGATTCATTTGGTCACAGCTGCTGATGGAGCTGAAAATTTTTATAGTTTAGAAAACAATATTGCAAGATATGAAAATGTGGAGACAGCAAGGGTGAATGATAAGAAAACTCAATTGGCTTGGATGGGCCATCCGAAGTTGTATATAATCGATAACTCAGGTAATGGATTTCAAGAAAAAATAAAGAGGATCTATAATGTTGTATTGGAAGTTGTGGGTTTGCCTTCATCAGAGGTTGTCAAAAGGAAATATTTATTGAAGGAATTTAAAATTCCTGAACATATTAAGGAAGAGAAATTTGCAATTGAAGTGTCCTTTCTTAAGAGTGAAAACGAAAAAGAAAAGAAGTTGAAAAAGAGAACGCAGCATGGATTTAACACCTATAGCTATTCCGAGAAAGTGAAGATCAGGAAAGAAAAAAAACAAAGAGAACTAAATGTTAGAAATTATAATTTGATGATGGAAGAAAAAGATGAAGAAAAAAAAACAGTGGTGAAACAAAGGAGTTGTATTTTGTGGGAAGATCAAGTTTTGGTGCTTGATGAAATTGTTGTTGGGAAGAAGAAAGTGAAATTATTGAAAATTGATGGAGGAGGGAAGGAAGATATGATGAGGATCCCAAATTTTTGTCAGGTCACAAGAGAAGTTACGGGAGAACCTGAGTTTTCTAACGAGTTTTATTCACGTACATAAATCGATCTATTTTTATTTGTTCACATCAAATTTTGTTTTTTGCCAATTTCCTTTTAGAGTAAATGACATTAGATTTTTAATTAAAAAACTTAATAAAGTACAATTTTTTTTTGGAAAATTAAAATTTTTTAATTTAAAAAAAAAAAAATTTTTATAAAAAAAATTTTGTTTGATTTAAAAAATAGTTTTAGTTAAAAATTTTTTTTTTATAAAAATATAAAATTTTGACAGAATGAATTTGATTGAGTGGAAGGTCATTAAAAAATAGTTTTTATTTGAATTATTTAAATTAATTAAATAAATGCTTCAAAAAACTTTGAAGATTTTCAAAAATTGTGTATTGACCTCGAAATTCAGTTTTTCATCCGCCATTATCCCTTATGTCGAATTCTTTGAATTCAATCCTGACTTTCTCCGCGATAATCAATATCATCGATATTTGAAAAGTCTCCCACGACCACCTTTAAATCTTTATATGAAGACTGGAAAACAAATACAAAAACGCAAATTATTTTCCCTCTTCACCGTGCAACAATATCTCCTCAATGAGGAGATTCTTACTCTAAGGAATTTATACTATGATTATTTAGAAAGTTTACAGAACAATGATGAGGGTTTCTTTAAAAAAACATTAGAAACCAACTATTACAAATATCTGAGGGATTATCTTGATAAATTTAATAATTCCTCCTTTCGGTTTGAGCTTTTCGAGCCAAAAAAGATGATTTTCGAGGTTGATTTTTTACATAATCAAACTTTTGAAGGTGTTTTTATCGAAAGATGCTTAAATTATGGAAAAACAGAATATTTTATCAAGGAGGCCTTTTCGACAAAACATCATAAATTTTCTGGAAAGCCTCAGAAATTATTTGAAAAAACTAAAAATATGTTGATTCATGATGAAGAATTAAAAGAAGAAAACATAGAAGATTTAAGAAAATCTTATAGGTTGCAATTTATCATCGTCCAAATACAGACGAATGTGAGGTTGAACATCTGGGAAAAAAATCAGAAAAATTTAATTTTTGGAAGCGAAGATGAAGACCTCATTGAAACAAGATATCTACAGGTTGAACATAAGTTTATTGAATCAAAAGCTATGAAGAAGAAATTTATCATAACGGATGTTGATAATATTTTGCATGGAAATCCTCATATTGTTTAGAAAATGTTAAAAATTTATTTTTTTTCTTTCATAAAACACAAAATATTTTTATTATATTGAATTAATTTTGAATTTCAAAAAATAAATAGACATTAAATTTTCCAATGGCTGAATCATTAAAAGAAATGGTTTCTTCCCTTGATGTGCGAGAAGATGTTCATGCAGGAGTTTGGTATACTAATAGAAGTAATATTTTTTAAATATATGTTAGAAATTATGATTTGTAAAAGAAAATGAACTCGAAACACAATTAAATTGTTGGATGGATCTTGCTAAAATAGAGATCAAAAATTTGAAATCATTAAAAGCGATAATAGTTCCGTTAATACTTCTTTAATAAAAGAAAGACAAAAGATTATTTTTTAACTAAAGACATTCTGGTTTTGCATATAGTGGACTCACTGCAAGTTGGGCTTATAAATATTTCAAGCCATTTGAAAAGTTATCATAAATTTGCATTTTTAATATTATTATTATATTAGTATGAGAATTTTCATTCTTGGTCCATGTCATTATTTATACTTAAGATCTTGTGGATTGTCTTCAATGAAGGAATATAAAACTCCATTGGGGAACATTCAAATTGACACGGAAAGTTTTTTTTTAAGTTTTTGTAATTTGTTATATGAAAATTTAAACCAAAGCAATCAAATCACTCCATGAAGAAGGGGATTTCGAAAGTGTGGATAAAGATGCAGAGGAGGAAGAACATAGTTTAGAAATGCAGCTTCCATTTATAAAAAAACTAATGAATGGGTAAACATTTTTTATGTGATTAAAATATAAATTTTACAAAAGGTTAAATTTCAAAATTGTGCCTGTTTATGTTGGTTCTTTGGATTGGAAAGGACAGAAAAGTTACGGTGAAATATTTCGAAAATATATTGAAGATAAAAATTCCTTCTTTATAATTTCATCAGATTTGACTCATTGGGGAACAAAGTTAATTTTCTCCTTTTTAATCATTTAAAAAAAAAAATGGATTTAGGTGGAATTTTACATATTATAACAGTGATGATGGGGAAATTTTCGAATGCATTGAAAAAATCGATAGAAAATTCATGGAAATCGTGGAAACTCAAAATGCAAGGTAAATCTTTTAGATTTATTTATGTTAAATCGAATGAAGTATGATGATGAAATTTTTAGAGGAAACAGAAGTTCACATTTGCGGAAAACATGCGATTTTAATTTATTATAACGCTTTGATGAACAGTGTATTGAAAAACAACGGCACTTTTACAAAATTCGTGAAATATTCACAAACTTTCCCAATAAAAGAGAAAAAGGATTCATCGATTAGTTTTGGAGCTGCAGTGATTTATTGTCAAGACTTATAATAAAGATTAAAAATTCATCAAAATTTAAAAATACACATTAATTTATAAAATGTATGATTAATGAAGAAATTTTATTTGGGTTAAAATTATCGATATTTTTTGAAGTTTTGTGAAATTTATTGAGATAATTTCTAAAAATGACGGACCCTAAAAACATTGAAAAGGATTATTATATAAACCTAGAAAAAGAACAACAAGAAATCCTCAAGATTCAACAATCCAACTTGAAATTCTTGAAGGAAGACTCTATCAGAATCAAAAAGGAAATCGAACAAAACCAACAGATTCTCGAAGAAGCATTAGAAGTATCTCATTGTTTTTGACCTTTATTTTACTTTGAACATTTTATAAGAGCAAGGATATTTCAAAAATTCAGCAGAAAAATGTTTTTTTTAAGGTTTAAAACATTAAATAAAATTACATAAAGCTGCGGAATGAGAACAGTTCATTATTGGAGTCTTACAAATCATATCAAGACTTCTTTCAAAGCCACACCTCTCAATTAAATGATGACATAACTATAATGAAAATAAAGCTGAAAGATTGTGAGTCTTTGCTAGAAGTCTGCTAATTTTAAGAATTAAACTATAAAACTTTCAAAATATAAGAAACTTGATGCAGACATTGAATTTTACAAAGAGAAAATCGGTTATTTTTCCTCTTCCAAATACCAGAAAAAAGAAACTCCTCCAATAAGTCTGGTGAATAGTGGTTCTTTAAGAAAAGAATCTCAAGAGAACTCAAAAGAAGATGATAATAGGAAAATGCGAGCCAATACTTTAGGCAATCAAGTGGAAATTAATATTAGTTCGAAGAAGGATATAGAGAAATTTCTGAATCTTGATGAGAAAAAAAGCATGGAAAGAAGATTATCGTTCAACTTTTCAAATGATGAACATGATGTGTCATTGACATTCGAAGAAATGAAGCAAAATAACTTTGAGTTGATCAAAGAAATTTATGAAATCCAACAAGAAAATATGAAAAATGAGGAGAACCCCAAGAAAATGAGTGAAAATACAAATAATGATGAGTCCATTGATTGGAAATTTAGTCTATCCACAGCGAAATCTCTAACGAATATCGTGAAAAATGAAGTTTTTATTCAAAGTTCGGAAATGTCATCTGAACAGAAATTTCTTATGAAGGATAAATTTATTGAAGTTGATATGAAATATTTGAACAATGTTTGAATTTATTAGAAACATCTTAAAAATTAATAGTTTTTATTAGGAGATAAACTATTCTAATAGTTTGATCAAGGGCTGGAATGAAGACGTTGGGGAACTTATTAAAAGCAAACAGAAAAAAAGCAAAATTTTGTCAAAAATACAAAATAAAATCAAGGAAGTCATCCCTAAACATCAAAGAGCTATGATCTGGAAGCAGGTTAGTTATTTAATTATTATTCTTTTTTATATTGTAAGAATATATGAAGCTAATTGGAAATAATATCCATATCAAAAAAGAACTATATGAGAAATTAAGAAGTCGCTTAAATTCATCTCCCCTCCCAAAAAAAATTGTCAATATTATTAGTAATTTTAAATTAAATTGAAAATTTTACGATTATTTGTTTGTAGGAGAAGATTTGCTGAGGACTTTTCCAAAATTGAAGCTTTTCACTGCAGAAAACTCAAATTTTGAAAAACTCAATAATATTTTGCAAATTTTTTCCGTAAATCCATATAATTAATTTTATTCATAAATATTAATTTAAATTTGGAAAAAAAAGTTATTCAGAGGAGATATTGGATATGTGCAAGGAATGGCATATTTGGCAACGATGGTATTTTTGCATTTTGATGAATTCAACACTTTCAAATATTTCACAAATGCTATTTTGAATTCAAGACTTTTGACGATTTTGTACACTTTTAACACGAAAAAAGTAAGGTTTAATTAGGATTTATTCAATTTAATTTCGTGAAAGATAGAAATTTATTTCAAGACGTTTTTGTTCTTCCTGGAAGAAAAAAACCCATTGACTGTGGCACATTTAGAAGAAACAGGAATAGATATCAGCATGTTTCTTGTTGAATGGTTTTATACCATGTATTGTCGAGCGTTTTCTTTGGAAATGACATTGTACTTATTATTATATTTTTTTTTTGTTCCAAAAATTAAATAAAGGCTGATTGGGTTTTTATCATTTTTCCATTTTTTTTTTAATTTAACAATATCAAACTATATATTTAGTTATTAATCATGATTTTTGTTTTTTTCTCGGAGACATTGACATGATTCTTTTATATATTATTATTTTTTAAATATCATCATTTATGATTATTTTTTAATTTTTAAAAATATGGAGTTATCTCCTTCCATCATTTATTATTATTTGTAACATGTTTCGTCTTTTTGAGAATATTAATTTGTTTTTTACTTTTTTTTCTTTAGAAAAATTTGGGATCTTTTTCACTTATATGGAGAGATCATAATACTGAAGGTGGCCTTGGGAATTTTCAATTTAGCTGAACACAAACTTTTAGAAAATAAATTTGAAGAGAGTATTTTCTATATTAGAAATTGTACGTTTGACTTAAAAGACGACCTCCTCTTAAAGCAAGTTTACAATAACAAATTAACGATTGAAAAATGGGATGAAAGATTCAATCATGAACTGAAAAGCACTAAGAAAACATCAATAGAGATTTAATTTTAAAACATCAATTATTTATTTCTATCCATTATTATGAAGAAAGGAAAAAAAAACATTAAAAACTTTAAATATCAATTAAAAATTGGTTTATTTTGTATTTTTCTCATTCGAAGTTTCTTGACTGGAATTATTGTTATACGGGGAATAAAATTTCCATAAAATGTGATAAATTTGACTGAAAAGATATATATTTGCTACAACTGCAAATGTTATAAAGACAAATCTGGTCATTTGTGCGTTCATATATTCTTTTTTGGTGCATGATTTATCAAAGGTCTTGATTCTTTCCTTTTCTTTTATGCAAATCTGCTCATATTTTCTAAATGACTCCTCCACAATTTTACTGGTTTCCTTTTTTCTTTCTTTAATATTTGAAAAACTTGATTGCAAACATCTTTTTGCTTTGAAAAAAACAGAAAGATTTTTTATTTTTAACATAATATAAATCGAAAAATAATTTTTAAAGCAAAAAATTTAAATACTATAAAAAATTACACGTTAAAATTCAAAAATCAAAAAAATAACAAACAAAATTCGATTTCCAAAGCAAAGAACCTAAGGAATTTTATCTTTAATCTTAAGTTCAAATAAATGGAAAACATTCAAGTGGGGCTAAGAATCCGTCCTTTAAATCAAAATGAAATTAATAATTTCGAAAAAAACCCTTGGGTCGCAAAATCTGCTGATTCATTCTCATTTGATAGCGAACATTATGAAAGTCTGATCAAATACGCCAAATTCACACAATTAAATTTGAAAGCTCCAATAAATTTTAGTAAGTCTTCAATTTTTTTGCCTTTTTAATTTTTTCCAGATCAAGTTTTCGATGAAACATCGAAAAATATTGATATTTATACGAAAATGATCGAAGATGTCACTAATTCAAGTTTAGATGGCATAAATGGTTTAAATAAATTTCTTACTATTTATTGAAATTATAAAAAGGCACTGTTTTCATGTATGGGCAAACAGGAAGTGGAAAAACTTTCACAATGTTAGGGTCATTGGCAGATACAAACACTAATCCAAAGACACCAATAAGTAATAATTATGAATATAACAAGAAATTATCATAAAAAATAATGAAAAGAAGGCTCGTGTCAGGGAATCATACTATTTGCAATAAAGGGAATATTCGATAAAATTGCAGAGGTATACTTGTGTAATTTTTTGGTTTTTGTTTTAATATTTCATTTGATAGAAGATTCAAGAGCATAATAAATTCACGATAAAATGCTCTTATTTGGAAATATACAACGATTTGGTTTACGATCTCCTCGCGAATCAAGAGAATTTTGGTGAACCTTTGCAGATTAACCAAGATAGCCATGTCACATTTGAAAATTTTAAAGTTTTTATTTTCTTTATTAGAAGGATTTTTTCATTCCGGACACCAACGAAGAAACCGTCTGCAGTTATGAAGAAGTGATAGAAAAACTTTACAAAGGAGAAGGTAATTTTTTTGAAAAAATGAAAAAACTTAAGGTGTTAAATTCAGCAAAAAGACATTATGCTTCAACCGTTCTTAATCACGTCAGTAGTCGTTCGCATACTATTTTTCGATTGTTTATAAAAAATGTGTCAACAATAAAAGATTCTTGCAAGGAATGCGTCAAGGAATCGATTTTGGTTGAAAAACTAACAAAAGTTTTAAATTAATTTATAAAATTATAAGAATTTTGTTGATTTGGCTGGAAGTGAAAAATTGAATTACATCCCTCAGGAAAAGGCCCCCTTTGAGAATTGCACAAATTCTTTGAAATTCAACTCCTCCCCTGCAACAAAAAAAGAAAAAATTTCGATCTCACCAAATTTGGTCCGAACAATCACTCAAGATCGATTTAAAGAAAGTCAACATATCAATAAAAGTCTCTTTTTTCTAACAAGTGTGATTTCCTTGATTAGTCAAGGCAAAAAGTATTTTAAAATGTTAATTTATGAGAAATCAAATCAACATTTTAAGGGAAATTCATATACCATATCGTAATTCACCTTTGACCAAAATTTTGAAAGGGGCGCTTGGTGGAAATTCAAGAACTAAGATAATTTTATGCTTGAATCCTTGCTTATCCCAAATGGAACAAACCCTCAACACCATTAGATTTGGTTTATGTGCAAAAAAAATCCAAAATAAAGTGAAAGTCAATTGTTTTTACCTTAACAAAAAGGAAAATATTATTGTAGGCAATTTTAGTTTTTTAATGAATTAATAAACAAAATTAGGCAACTTCCACTGATATCAAGCCCCAGAAAAAATTGAATTTCGGACTGATTTCTGATCAAAAGATAAGAAAGAATCTCTTTGCGGCCTCAAATATTGAGGAAATAGAAAAAAAAAATAAGAGTCTTATACAGGAAAATTTGAAAATAAAGGGAAAATCAAGAAAATTCACAAGAAAAATTGTAATATATTTGATAAAATTTTAATTTTAATATTTCTTTTAATCAGAAAAAACTTCAGAAGAATCTCATAAAAACCACAGCTGAAAATTCGAAATATAAGAAACTTTTTCGACTTTTTTCAGGAGAAAACCCTGCAAATATTTTGAATTATTTGCCTCAAACGACATTAGAAACACTCGAAAACAATTTATTGTTGGCATTGGATCAAATAAAGCTTCGAAAATTCATCAAAAACTCCGATTTTCCAACAACCAACGACTCGTTCAGGCCTCATTTCCTCGAACTTTTAGAACAAAAAGCTGCTGTTTATTATAAACACTTAGAGAATAAAAGGAGGATCCCTTGCGATTTACTGGAAGAATTGGAGAAAGTTGAAGGAAAGCAAAATGAAAATAATGAAAATGATATATTGTCAAGTAAAAAAATGTTGAGACAAATTAGCATAAATGAGGGGAATGAAGAGAATTTACTTTCAAATGTGTCACATTTGTTTGAAGAAAAGTTTGAGATTGAGAATATGCTAGAATGAACTAAGATGGTTTTCCAAAAAATTTTGTTATTTATTTAGAATTTTGATATTTAATCATAATATACATATTTTTTTTGGAGTCTTTTGGCAGATTTCCAAATTTTCTTTTCTTTTCTATAGCCAAAAGGCAAAAGTGTTTTCTAAGTAAAAAATTATTTCATTTTAATAATAAATTCACGATCTAAACAAAAGAAATTTACAATATTTTTATTTCTATAGAAAATAACAGCACTTCTCCAAAAATGAAACCGAGCAAAAACAACACTACTGGCACCAAATATTTTACCAATGAAAAGTCACTCGTTCAAAATAAGCATGATGCCTCCAATCAAAATAATTTGACCTACCCCCACAATGGTTTCCAAGAACAAAGTTACGCCTCAGCAATAAAACAAACTGTAAGATTCCCTTACGCTTCTCAAATCGCCTCAAACAACAATAATCTTGGAATCAAAAAATTAAGTTCCCAAGACAGTGGTGAAAGTCATGGAATCAGAAAAGAAAAAGAATCTGATGAAAAAACCTTAAAAAAAACAAGCACCAGGCCTGCTACCACCGGCGAAAAAGAGCAGAAACTTACGAAGAAAGTGGCACAGAAAATGATTATCAATGAAGAGGAAGAATATTCAGAAAATGAGAAGTCAGGCAACCAGAAATTGAAAAAAAAGAAAAAGGATGAAGATGATGAGTTTTCTAATGATAATTATAGAAAATCAAAAAATAAGGAGGAAGATATGGAAGGGAATAAAAAAAAGGATAAATCAAAGTTCCAAGTTGAAGATGAATATGAAAATGATAAAAAAAACAATAAAAAAAGACTTTTGGAAGATGAAGATAATAATTATGAAGATAAGAAAAAGAAAAAAGGAAGTAATGTTCGAATAGACATCGAATTTGATTCTAATAAAACCAAAAAGCAAATGACTTTAGAAGGATATCGTCAGGCGTTCGAACAGCTGGATCAGAAATTCAATCAAAAAGCAAATCTCAATACAGATAAACTTGAAAAAGAAAATAAAGCATTAAAGAAAGAAATTGAAGATTTAAGATTGCAAAATCAAGAAATTTCCCAGACTTTCGAAACAAAATTAATAGAGGCGAATGAGGAAAAAAAAAAATTAGAAAAGCAACTCGAGAATCAAAAGAAAGGTATGAAAAATGAAATTGGTAGCAGCATTTATAACGAAAGGAGAATGTTAAATCGATAAAATTCCGATGCATTTTTTAATTTAGAAAAAGAAGAGGAATTAAAAATTTATATTTTTCTAAAAATAAACAAAATAATTACAAATTTAGGTTTTAATTTATAAATGCAACATGAAAAAATTTAATATTTTTATAAATTTTAAAAATTTAAATTTGATTTTTTAATTAATTTTTGCTTTTTTATTAATTTTTCTATCTTTTGCCATCTTAAAATCTCTCCAATGTGGAAGGGGTTTTTGAAAAATTTTTTATATTGAAACATTATTTTAAATAAAAAATTGTAAATTCCATTTTTCGAGTTTGAAATGTTATCATTTGTTTAATAAATTAATTAGTGTGCAGTAAATCCCCCATCAATAAACAAAGCCGACCCTGTTATACTTTTTGCTGAATCGCCAATTAAAAACCCTGCCACACTAGCAATATCTTCAGCATCAACCAATTTTTTAGTTGGTTGGTCTGCCAATATCACATTTTTTATCACATCTTCGGGCTTAATATTTCTGCATCTTGCAGTGTCAGCTATTTGGTTCCGAACCAAAGGGGTATCAACATATCCAGGGCATATACTATTCACAGTGATTCCGTTTTCTGCAACTTCTAAAGCCACTGTTTTTGTGAAGCCCACAATACCATGTTTAGAAGCAACATAAGCTGATTTAAATGGAGATGCAATGCTTCCATGGACTGAACTTATATTGATGATTCTACCCCAATTTTTTGCTATCATAGATGGTAATACCAATCGTGTTGTATAAAAAACTGATAATAAATTGACTGCTATCACTTCCTCGAATTTCTCTGGAGGGAATGTGTGGACTGGACATACAAATTGAATCCCTGCACAATTCACTAATATATCAATAGATTGTTTAAAATGTTTTGTAGACTATTGTTTTTTGTATGACATGAATATTAAAGGAATTTATGTTTAATACATTTTCATGAAAAACAGATAATTGCTCCCTTTTAGAAACATCGGCATCTTGGTAAAAGGAATCAATTTTGTATTGATCTCCAAAAAGTTTTTGGATATCTTCAAGTTCTTTTGAATTTTGAGCTTTTCCATTAAAAGCGATGTTAATTCCCATTGATGCAAATTTTTTTGCGACTGCTAAACCAATTCCACTAGTGGCTCCCGTCACAAAAGCTAATTTTTTCATTATGAATATTTTTTTAGATTTTATTTATGTACAAAATCAAAAACCCGAATTTTATTATTTTATCTGTTTTTTAAAAAATCATTAATACAAAATTTTTAAAAACTTAAAAAATCAAGCTTTCTATGTTGAACCCATCATTTTTCAAAATTACCCAAAAAATGAATGAAAACCCTGTTTATTGGAATATTAAGAGTTTTCTCTTTGAGGAATTTAAGTTGAATTCCACCCAAAATTCAAAATCTGAAGAGACTTTCCTGAAGTCATTAAGAAAAACCGATGCAGAGAAAAAACTTATCGCTTTAATAAAAGAAGTCTCGACTTTGAACAAAAATTTTATGACAAGTTACTTGTCCGATGATCCTATCGCAAATGTTAATGAATATAAAAAGAAATGGTTTGAATTTTTGAAAGTGCAATATGTGCACCTGGTTCAGAACTATTATGTTCTTTCTAGCGAAAGCAAAGATGAGACGATTTATTTTTATGACGATCAGACAATACTCAATTTTATAACTAAAATGCAAAACCCTCATATGACGACGAAAACATTGCAAAGCGAAAATTATATGATAAAATTGGAAAACAAAAATATTGATGTAGAAGCTTTTTGGGAAAAAAATTCTGCCTTTGAGAAAATGGATGAGGAAAAAGAGAAATTGATTGAGAAACTTCTAGAGAGAAACGTTTTAGACAATTGCTCATATAAAATTTATTGAATCTTGAATTTTAAAGGTTTTCGATCATGAAATTGAAAATTTAGCAGTAAATGAATTACCTGCAGGGCAAAGAGTTTTAGTCTACATCAAATATTTGAAAATTAATATCAAAAAAAAGGTTTGCATAATACAATTAATTGCAAAATAATATTTTTTAATCAGCCTTTGTCTCAAATAGAAAAGAACAAAAAAGATTTGGACGAAGTGTTTGAACTTATTTTGGAAAGTGATTCAAATGTATTCGTTTTAATAAAATATTTCTTTGATTAAATGAATTAGGAAATTTTCAATAATGATAAATTTTTCATTTTCAGAGATCTTGTGTTGAGGGTCGAAAGGTCTTATTTTAAAAGTTTGGAAATAAACAAAACGAGTGAAGTATTTTTTTCAAACAAAAAGGTTAACATTTACGCAAAAATAGGATAAAAGCAAGGAAATTCTTTATGAAAAAACTAATGTTCCCTCACTGGTTCCTTGCAAATATTTTTGCAAATATATTGTTCCATTTTGTTTTTGTTCTCAAGATGTAAAAAATGATTTTCTTTCTCTTTTTTTCTAAATTTTTAAACCAAGCCCAACATAATATTCAGTCTTTTCAAAAACTTCTACGAAAATTACTTAGGATTTTTGCATTCTATTAGCTCTCATCCAAATAGCATTATTAGTAGACAATTTTTTGTTTTTACATTAAATATTGTTAGGCGTATGCATGCTGTTTGAAAAAATTATGAATGAATCAGAAGTAATGATTGTGAGTCATTTACGAAGCCTTAGTAAAAATTCACTAAAATTATAGGAAATTAGTTCTCAAAAATAGATATTTCTCCTTTGCAAATAGCATTTCCTTGGATTTTTTATTGTTTCATTGGGTTTTTAGATGTCGATCAGGTATTTTGCATCTTCGATCGGATTTTAGGGTCAAAAAAACTTGAAATTCTTGCAATTTTGGCTGTAGCATTAATTTCCAACAAGGAGCGAACTCTTTTAAAATGCCAGAAGTATCATGAAATAATGGCTGCTTTCGATGATAGTCTCATCAATGAAAAAGTTTCGGAAAACATAACAAATTACCGAGAAAAAAAGAAATCACGATTATAAACAAATTTGTTTTTATTTTTTCTTTTGTAAAAAATTATTAATAAAAAAACAAAAATCTTTTTGATTTTTTTTAAGCAACCTTTGTTGCCTTTTAAAAATCAATCAATATGTATCGGTTCATCTTATTCTTGTTCTTTCAAATAATCAGTATGACTCAATGGTGTCTTGAGGTGCTGTCACCACTTTGCATTCAATCTTCAAATATCTCACATCATTTTTCAAATTGCTGCTCGTGCATAGCTCATAACCTTCTTTTCTTTTAAACTTCCCATTGAGGTGATAGTAGCATAGTTTCCAAGAACGGTATCATCCTGATAAACTTACAAATTACAAGAGCCAGGATCATCAATCAAGATTTAAAAATTATATAAATTGGTTGGTTGCTGAGTCATCGAACTCCCATTATGGAAACAACTAAAAACATTAACACTATCCACAAAATAATCGATTTCACTATGTTTCTATTCAGAGCATAAATATTATAATCAAGACTGTAATCTACTGACATCTTATAATCAGAACCCAAAGAATCTGGGGCATCGTGGGTGCCCCTCACCAACAAGTGGTTTCAATAATCTTTCGCTGACTTCCAATGGCTTCCATGATGTCGATTTCTCGGTAAAGGTAAAGTATCATGGTCATCAGAGAGCCAGAGCCAAAAAGCAGGACAGAGACCAGGAAGTTTCATACGAGCTTCAAATCTACCATATGTAAATTCACTCAAAACCCATGGTGTTGATTAGTCCAGAAGCATACTTTTTAAAGGTAGGTTTGTTTTCGGAAATCAAACAAAGAAGAAATTATCTCATTTTGGATAAGAAAATAGGAAGCTGTCGATTTTAGTGTTATTTAAAAACACTATGCATTCCAAGGTGATCCAAGAAAGAAAGTGCACTCTTTGCACTTTGACAAGCATTGAAGAAAACTTCCGAAATTATAAAAGAATAGAAGAATAAAATTCATACTTATGAATAAATTGGATAAAAAAAAATCATTTGGATTTGTTTTTAAAACAAACTCATGAAGGTTTGCTACCTTTTAAAATTAAATAAATAATCTATGGTTCGTCTTAATCTTGTTGAGAAAGAAGCGCGCATTTGCCTTTCATGAATTTCCAGGCAACACATTTTTCTCTCATCTCGCATCTTTCACAGCAATCAGTATGAGTATCTACCTCAATGGTGTCCATTGGTGTTGTCACCACTTTGCCTTCAATCTTCAAATATCTCACCGCATTTTTCAAATTGCTGTTCG
>Ga0302186_10000618_pt1 | contig 31454 bp, 36 predicted proteins | sample II_Bog_E1_2_FD_198782 | JGI IMG/M metagenome (GOLD analysis project Ga0302186, IMG submission 198782) | Peat permafrost microbial communities from Stordalen Mire near Abisko, Sweden - II_Bog_E1_1 | ecosystem: Environmental > Terrestrial > Soil > Wetlands > Peat | place: Sweden: Abisko... | reverse complement strand
GTAAATGTTTTCTAAATCCAATCTGTTCATCCATTTGGAGAGCAAATTGGTTGAAGTAATTTTCAGGAACGCTAAATGGCAATTCTTTACTAATTTTTTCTATTCCTATGTTTTTATTATTTTTCATTCTATTTCTTTGACTATTTCGTTTCGTATAAGTTTAATCGGAATTGAATCTTTTATGTTAAGATTGATAGTCGATACTGATTAGTCTTCATATTAATCTTCATCTGAAAAATACTTTTCAATTTTTTTTACTGCAAAATGATAAGAAGCTTTTAATGCACCGACCGAAGTTCCAAGGATAGCTTCCATTTGATCATAGGTAATATCGTCATAGTATTTCATATTAAAAACCAGCCGCTGTTTTTCAGGTAAAGTTAAAATTGCTTTTTGCAATTTCAATTGTATTTCATTGCCATTAAAATAAGTATCTGACTTCAGATTTTGCAGCATTACTTCATCAACATCATCGATTGAATTTTGAAATCGCATACGTTTATTTGTCAGAAATGTAAGGGTCTCGTTCGTGGCAATACGGTAGAGCCAGGTCGAAATCTGCGAATCTCCTCTAAAACCATCCAACCCATTCCAGGCTTTCATAAATGTATTTTGAAGTACATCATTTGCATCATCATGGATCAAAACCATTTTCCGGATATGCCAGTATAGCCGCTCCTGATAGGTACGAACAATAATAGAAAAAGCTCCTGCCCTGTGAGTAGGTTGACTGAATTGTAACACTAATTCCTCTTCTGTCGGATTCATATTTTTTCAGTTGGGGAATTTAGCATTGTATATCTTTTGAAAATATCATATATGACTGTTACAATATAAAATAGTTTAATTTGAAAAATATCAGTTTACTCTTGAAATTTCAGTTTCACCGGCAAAGTAACGAATAATATTCTGTGAAACAAAGCGACTCATTTCATTTCGTGCATCCACAGTACCTGTTCCGTTATGAGGAGCTAAAACTACATTTTCAAGTTCAAAGAGTTCCGGGTTTATATGCGGCTCAAATTCAAATACATCCAATCCGGCATATGCAATTGTACCATTTTTTAAAGCCGTTACAAGTGCAGCCTCATCAACCACAGGACCACGTGCCGTATTAATTAAAATGGCAGTAGGTTTCATTTGTTTAAGGCGGTCCTGATTGATCAGATGATGTGTTTCGCCGTTTAAAGGAGTATTTAACGAAATAACATCACTTGTTCTGAGTAGTTCATTCAGTTCCAGTCTCTGTGTATGATACAGACTCTCCAGTTCAGGAAAAAGTCGCGTACGGTTATAATAGACAATCTTCATCCCACATGCCAGTGCCCGGCGGGCAAGGGCCTGCCCTATCCTACCCATCCCGATGATTCCAAGGGTTTTACCGGATAGTGATTGTCCAAGATTATACATAAGCCCCCATTTCAACCCGTCAGGGAACCGCATTTTCCGGTCACATTCCGAAATACGGCGTGCTGCTGCCAACATGAGAGCCAACGCAAGTTCGGCAGTCGGTTCAATAACCGGATCGGGGGTATTCGTCACTACGATTCCACATTGAGTTGCATATTCGACATCCACATTATTATAGCCGACTCCATAATTGGCAATAATTTTCAGACTCCCTTTGGCTGCCTCAATGACTTCTTTATCCATCTTAAACTGGAATGTTGACACAAAACCATCGAAACCGGAAATGATGTTAATAACTTCCTGTTTAGAAAAGATCTCTTTTTCAGGGAAAACAACTTCAAATTGTTCCATTAATTCTGAGAAGCCTTCTTTAAACAAGCGGGTGGAAACGAGTATACGCATAGAATGAAAGATTAAAATAGTGAATGATTAACAAGTGAATGCGCAAATATACTTGCTTTTTAGGGAAACCACAACCATAAAAAGTGATTCATGAACTATAATAATTTAAAAAAACGAAGAGAATTAAACTGACTTTGAAAAATAATGATAACATTTGCAATTAGATTAATAAAATCAACTCATATCCAAACAACTTTTAAAGTTAAACGTTTATTAAATAGATTTCCAAATCATACGATAAAAATTGTCTTTTAACGATTGTCTTACATCAAATTATCTGAACTATAGTATAAATATAAACAAAAATCCATGAAGATTCACGAATATCAAGCAAAAGAGATTTTCGCACGTTACAAGATTCCGGTAACAAAAGAAGTATTGTGTTATACTGTTGATGAAGTAAGTACAGCCACTGAAGAATTAGGGCTTCCTGTAGTAATAAAAGCCCAGGTATTAACAGGTGGCCGTGGAAAAGCAGGAGGAGTAAAACTTGCCAGATCACTTGAGGAAGCAACAAATGCAGCCAAACAAATATTAGGTATGGACATTAAAGGCTACACGGTTGAAAAAGTATTGGTTGCCCAGGGAGTTAAATTCAGTGCTGAGTATTATGTAGGGTTAACCATCGACAGGAATACTAAATCAGTATTATTTATGGTGAGCAGTGAAGGCGGAGTTGAAATTGAAGAAGTGGCTAAGGACAACCCGGATGCGATTTTGAAATTTCCCATAGACCCTGATTTAGGAATGACTTCTTTTATGGCCCGCAAAATAGCCTTTGCACTTTTCAATGATTTTTCATTGGTGAAACAAGCTTCCGTAATTTTCCAACAACTATACCGTATCTTTTTGGATACTGATGCTTCGCTCGTTGAAATTAACCCGCTTGTACTGACAAATGAACTGAATTTGCTGGCATTGGATGGTAAGATGAATTTCGACGATAATGCACTTTTCAGACAAAAAGAAATAAATGCCCTGCTTGAACCTTCTGAGGATGAACTAAAGGAAATTGATGCCAAAGAAAAAGGGTTGACTTATATTCGCCTCGACGGGTCCATCGGCTGCATGGTGAACGGCGCGGGACTTGCCATGGCTACCATGGATATGATTAAATACTATGGCGGATCGCCTGCGAACTTCCTTGATATTGGTGGAAGTTCAAATCCTCAGAAAGTGATCGATGCCATGAATCTGATACTCTCCGATAAAAATGTGAAAGTTGTTATGATCAATATATTCGGAGGAATAACCCGTTGTGACGATGTAGCCCGTGGACTTGTCTCCGCTTTAAATCAGATCAAAGTCGACATTCCAATTGTGGTCAGATTATCGGGTACTAATTCGAAAGAAGGATTGGATATTCTGAAGCAGGCACACCTTCCCATAGTGGAAACAATGACTCAGGCAGCACAAATGGCAATAAGTCTGGCGAATTAGGAATAAGGAGTGAGCAAGATAGAGGTAAGGAGTCGGTAGTTAGTAGTCGGTAGTTGGTAGTCGGTAGTAAAGATAGTAGTTGAGTCAGGAGTAAAAGGAAACAAATTTCAGGACGGTACATAGATTACAGAATCCGAAACACTCAACCACTCTATCAACTAATTAATCAATTAATTTACCAATATAGAATCATTAACCAGGAACGCGGAACGTGGAACACGGAACACGGAACACGGAACAATTATTATAACCCAATCAACATAACACAAAAAACATGAGCATATTAGTCAATAAGAACACAAAATTAATCGTTCAGGGAATTACAGGCAGAGATGGCAGTTTTCATGCAGGGAAGATGCAAGAATACGGAACTAAGGTAGTAGGTGGAGTTTCACCCGGAAAAGGAGGACAGAAAGTAGATGGAATTCCGGTTTTCAACACCGTGGAAGAAGCTGTAAAGGCAACAGGTGCCAATACATCCATCATCTTTGTGCCGGCACCGCTGGCAGCCGATGCAATACTGGAAGCTTCGGAAGCAGGAATCAAACTGGTCGTTGCTATTTCTGAAGGGGTTCCTACGTTGGACATGGTCAGAATCACACCTTATCTACGGAAAAAAGGAACAAAACTTATCGGTTCAAACTGCCCGGGATTGATATCACCGGATGAATCGTTAGTAGGGATTTTACCTGCAAACATCTTCCTCAAAGGGGACATCGGGCTGATTAGCCGCAGTGGAACCCTTACGTATGAAATGGTAAACCAGCTGACAACCAGCAGACTGGGCCAAAGTACTTGTGTCGGGATTGGTGGTGACCCGGTAGCCGGGTTGTATTTCCAGGAGTTATTGCAATTGTTTGAGGACGATCCGGATACCAATGCGATTGTACTTATCGGTGAAATTGGCGGTGATGCGGAAGAACGGGCGGCACAATTTATAAAAGACCATGTTACCAAACCGGTTGTTGCCTTTATTGCAGGTCAGTCGGCACCTCCGGGCAAACGAATGGGACATGCCGGTGCCATCATTTCGAGCGGAAGTGGCACTGCTGAAGAGAAAATACTTGCTTTTGAGAATGCCGGTGTTCCGGTAGCCCGGACACCGGGTGAAATACCTGAATTGTTGAAGAAATTACTAAAGAAAGAACATTCGTTTCAATAAGGATTCCAAATAAAAGGTTCGAAGTGAATATCTTCGAACCTTTTATTTTTACTTGTAACGTACTGAAATTTGTTTACATTTTCACTTCCTACATATTTTTACGACCGCTTAATTCTTAATCTTTCCTCACCAAGTGAAACCCTCACTAAGTTTTTTAGATCATGTTGATTTATATCAAAAAACAAGAGCATCTGTACAACTAGTGAGGGCTTCACTTCCCGTTATTATGGCTTCCTTACTCCTTGCCTCTTTCCTCTTTCCTCTTTCCTCTTTCCTCTTACTTCTTCCTTACTCCTTACTCCTTACTCCTTACCTCTTACTCTTGCACCATCTTCACAATCTTCCCTTTATCAAAACCTTTGTCAACTAATCCGGCTACCAGTGAATTATAGAGTTTTTCGTCCATAACAGGCCTTCTTGACAGAATCCACAAAGTAGAACGCTTGGGATTGGATACGATAGCCCATGAATAGTCGTTTGCCAGGTCAACAATCCAGTAATCCCCTTTGAACGGCCAGAAGAACTGTACCTTCAGCTTTGCATTTCCAGAGTTCCCGACCACAAAAGCTTTCCCTTTTATCGAATTCGGTTTATTCTTTTTTATTGACTCGTTAAAGACTTCAATATATCCGTCTTTGGGAGTATAAGTAGCTTTTACATTCGAACATCCCCGTTCAAAAAACTGTGGATAGGAAGCCACTTCGTACCAGGTTCCGGAATACCGTTTTAAATCGACCGATTGAACTGTGGTGAGTGATGAAGTAGATACTGCGGAGGAACATCCGATTGAAACTAAAAGTGCAGCTAAAATTGATTTGTTGGTAATGGTCATTATAGTAAAATATTTAAATTTATATTCATATTTTAAACACTCAACGACTGGTTTAAGTTTAAAAAAATCTGTTTCATTTCCTACATTTATGTAACTACTTCCATTTTTCACCTCCATTCAGGTACCTTTTCCGAAAAACACTCAGTTGAAACACTCAATTAGAACCCTATTCTACAACAAGTTACAAAACTGGCATAGGAATTGAAATGTCCGATTCGGAACAGATCCGGTTTGGTGCACAAAAGCGGTAGTCTATTCTGTAACAATTTGATCTTGCAAAAACAATGATCCATCAGGTTTTTAACATGACAGCCGACCTTTCATTTTACCGTGAAAATGAATTATTTTTAGGTCATACCCAAATCAGGTTACTGAAACAGGTGGCAGTTGATGGATCGATAAATTGTGCTGCAAAAAACCTGAAAATGTCGTATCAACATGCATGGCATATGCTTGACAGATTAAACCTGTTATCACCAGTGCCGATAGTGATCAGACAAAAGGGTGGCAAAGATGGTGGCGGATGCAGGATTAGTCCTTATGGGATGAAGCTTATCCGGACCTATGAGAAAAAAGTAGCGGATATCATCCGTTTTCTGGAACAAAGTAACAGCGAACTGGAAAGCTGTTTTTTTTAAACAGGCGATATACTATTAAAAGTTATCGCTTTAAATTTAGAAAGCGTTGTTCTATTGAAATTATAACGAACGACATTTACAATTTAGTCATTTACAATTGGGTAGTGACAAATCATTTTTAAACAAAAGAAGTATGAAAACGAAAATTACAATACTGGTTTTATGTATACTGGCATTTATGCCTCTGTTTTTAAACGGACAATCGGTAGTTATCGATGGAGAAATCCGTCCAAGGGTGGAAGACCGTGATGGGTATAGCAAGCCATTGCCGGAAACAACCGACCCCGGAGTTTCAGCCATTCAACGTACCCGATTGGGTATAACCTTTACAAGTGGATTATTAAACACACAAATCACCTTGCAGGATTCGAGGACATTCGGACAAAACCCAACTGCTTCAAGTGATGCTACTGTTGGCATTTTTGAAGCCTGGGCTGAAATGAACCTCATACCGGGAGGAACAATGAAAATTGGCAGGCAGGTTTTAAAGTATGATGACAGTCGCCTTTTTTCGGCATGTGACTGGAGTAATACAGGAACTTCGCATGATGCTGCACTCTTTAAGTATTGTGTTAATGATTTTCAGGGTCATGTGGGGTTGGCTTATAACAACAACTCCGTAATTTCTTCTGAAACTTATTATACGCCGAAATCAAATTACCGGTATATGGGTTTTGTGTGGTTAACAAAAGACATTACAAATGGATTGAATTTAAGTTTAATCGGTGTTGACGAAGGTGTACAGGACACTACCGGAACAAAAAACGGAGTGAATTATTTGAAAACAAACATGTATCACGCATACACTTATGGGGGTAATTTAAAGTTCTCGGACCCGGCCTTTCCTTTAAGTGCTTTAGGAACAGCATACTTTCAGGGAGGTAAGAGCAGTACCGGTTCAAAAATGAATGGCAAGCTGCTCGCTGCAAAAGTGGAATACAAGTTCATTGATGCAATATCCGCAATCCTTGGAACCGATTATGTTTCGGGTGACAACAAAGCAACAGACGGCATTCAATCGAATTTCAAGAAATTGTATGGAAGTGAACATAATTTCTATGGATTAATGGATTACTGGGATGCAGCTTTGACGCAAGGATTACTTGATTATTACGGTGGAGTCACAGGAAAGGTTTTAAAAGACCTGAGCGTAAGCGGAACATATCATCTCTTTAATTCAGAATTCACTGGAAAGAACTCAAAAGGGATTGCTTTTGGCAAAGACCTGGGTTCGGAGTTTGATTTAATTGTCAATTACAAACTCAATACATGGACCATTATTCAGGGAGGTTGGTGTACGTATTTTACAAACAACAATACACTAGTTGCAAAGAATATAATAACTTCAAAAACCGTTCCTGCTATACGAACTCCTGAATGGGCGTATGTAATGTTTACTATCAGGCCCTCGTTTTTGAAGTAGGGTGATTGGTTAATTGGGTGATTAGTTGATTGGTTGATTAGTTAATTGGTTAATTGGTTAATTGGGTAATTGGGTGATTGGTTAATTGGGTGATTGGTTAATTGGTGATTTATAGTTATAAAAAGTTTTTTAGTAAAAATAGAAACAATATGAAAAGAATTATTATATCAATAGTGATATTGTTCGCTGTGGTATCTGTACCGGCACAAAAGGTAAATGTGGCTGCAGCAGCTAATTTACGTTATGTATTGGAAGAAATTAAAACGGCATATGTGAAACAACATCCGAAAGCAAATGTAAATCTCACATTCGGGGCATCAGGTATGTTGGTGCAACAAATTCAGAATGGAGCATCGTTTGATTTGTTTATGGCCGCCGATAATGAATTTCCGTTGAAATTAAAAGACAAGGGACTTACCTACGGTGCTATGTCGACCTATGCAGTCGGGAAACTGGCTATTTACAGTACTACATTGGATGTAGCGAAATCCGGACTGGAAGCTTTGAAGGATCCATCTGTAAAAAAGATTGCTATTGCCAATCCTGTAACGGCTCCATATGGCGAACGGGCAGTAGAACTTCTGAAAACCCTGAAACTTTACGAATTGTTGAAACAAAAAATTATACTTGGTGAAAACATATCACAAACAGCACAATTTGCTTTTACCGGTAATGCTGATATTGGATTTATAGCCCTTTCACTGGCATTAGCTCCGGAAATGGCAGGAAAAGGGAATTATTATATTATTCCTCAAAACCGGTATAAACCGATTGAACAGTCCTGTATTTTATTAAAAACATCAGTTCTGAATACAGAAGCTGCTAAGTTCAGATTGTTTATCCTTTCACCTGCAACAAAAGCTATCTGGGAGAAATACGGGTATTCGGTTCCGGGGAAATAAGTTTGAAGTTTGAAGGGTTTGAAAGTTTGAAGAGTTTGAGAATGTCATTCTTTGGTCTTAAATAGTAAATGGAAAATGAATAAATAGTAACTGAAATAATGGACACTGACTTTATAAATACACTTCTACTAACAGGCAGATTAGCTTTTTGGACAACATTGATCTTAATACTGATTGGATTTCCGCTGGCATATTTACTTGCTTACCGGCGGTTTCCAATGAAAGCAGTGATTGAAGCCCTTATCAGCATGCCGTTGGTTTTACCGCCAACAGTGCTGGGTTTCTATATGTTGGTTGCCTACAGTCCGCAAAACGGGTTTGGAAGGTTTATGGCGGAACATTTCAATACCCGGCTGGCATTTAGTTTCGAAGGTGTATTGATAGCAAGTGTACTCTTCAGCATGCCGTTTATGATTCAACCACTTCAGAACGGATTAACTTCCATACCAAAGAGTTACAGGGAAGCATCGTACACTCTTGGCAAATCACAGTTCACTACTATAATCCGTGTGCTGATTCCGAATATGATTCCTTCGATCATTACGGCAGTGGCTATGACATTTGCCCATTGCATTGGTGAATTTGGTGTGGTCATCATGGTCGGAGGAAATATTCCTGATGAAACGCGGGTGGCGTCAATTGCTATTTACGATGAAGTCCAGGCAATGAATTATCATGTTGCGAACCAGTATTCATTTATTTTATTTATAGTTTCATTGCTTATCCTAACGGTAATCTACAGTATCAATGGCAAGAAAAAAATATTCTTTTAATATGTTGAAAATAGATATACAATATGCCATGCTAACCACCGATGGGATAACAAACCTGGAAGTAAGCACTGAGATTAAGGACAACGAACTACTTAGCCTTTTTGGACATTCGGGTGCCGGCAAGACAACTTTGCTTCGGATTCTGGCAGGATTGACAAAGCCAGGTAAAGGCCGGATAGTATTTAATGATATCGTCTGGTTTGATTCGGAAAAGAAGATTAATATCACTCCTCAAGACAGAAATGTAGGCTACATGTTTCAGGATTATGCGCTTTTCCCTAATATGACAGTGGAAAAAAATATCGGTTTTGCACAGAAACAAAAGTGCAAAAAGGAAGTGGATCAATTGATCGCTCTTTTTGAATTGGAAACATTGCGACAACAACATCCGGGTAAACTATCCGGAGGCCAAAAACAACGGGTAGCACTGGCAAGAGCATTAGCTGCTAAGCCAAACTTACTATTACTTGATGAACCCCTTTCGGCACTCGATTGGGATATGCGCGCTTCATTGCAACTCGAGATTATGAAAGCACATGAATTAATGAATTCAATAACCTTACTGGTGAGTCACGACATACAGGAAGTATATCAACTGGCTTCGTCGGTGCTGGTGCTTAAAAACGGAAAGGTAATTAAAAGCGGAAAGCCGGCCGAAGTTTTTATTCTAAAAGCTTCTGAAAATAATTATTGCCTTGGATGAAATTTAGTATCAGGATGAGAATAAACACTTTTGTCAAGTAACTGTTTTAATTGATAATCAGGTTAAAAAACATAAACTACTAACAATTTTATTCATTATTTAATTTTACAGATTATGGAAATCAGTGCAAGAAACAAGATAAAGGGAATCATCGAAGAGATTACGTTGGGGAGTGTTATGGCTAAAGTTAAAATCAACATTGGCAATGGGAATATGATTAGTTCTGTTATTACGATTGAAAGTGTAACGGATTTAGAACTTAAAGTTGGCGATGAAGTATATGCCATTGTAAAATCGACAGAAGTTATGATTGGAAAATAAAACCAATTAATAATAAAAATGGTCAGGCGACTAGCTTGCTGACCATTTTTTTAAGTACCCGATCAATCAGACTCTTTCAATCAGGATAAAAAAAACAAGTATTTTTTCAATTAAAAATAAAAAAATGGAAGAAATAATTCTTAAACCCATTGGAACTATATTTACACCTCACACAACTATAAAGAATATGCCCATACAACCTTTTGCAGCCAAAGGGATAAAGGGTTATATCAAATTATTCCCCGAATATATGAAAGGGTTAAAAGACCTGGAAGGGTTTTCGCATATAACACTTATCTATCATTTTCATAAGATAAACGGATATGAATTAGTTGTTACTCCGTTTATGGATATAGAAGAACGGGGAATTTTTGCATGCAAAGCACCTAAAAGACCTAACGCAATCGGGATTTCGACCGTTAAACTTCTAAGTATTAAAGAAAATGTTTTATACATTGAGCAGGTTGATATGCTCGATGAGACTCCTCTGATAGATATAAAGCCCTTTTATCCGAAGTATGACAACAGATTAAAAGCAAAAATCGGTTGGTTGGAAAGATATAAAAAGTTACCCGTTGAAAAATTACGTTCGGACGAGAGGTTCAAATAATGTACATATTCCGGAGCATACCCACCCACTTTAGAATAGAGACCTTCCAGTTTCAAACTGAAAGTTGACCATTCAAAACCACGTTTTTCATGTCCGTTTTCCCTAAAAACAGGTATCAAACAGGATGAAAAGACAACAAACTGAAACAAAACATTCCAAATTCCGGAGCATACCCGTTCAAGGGTACCTTTTTCCGGAGCATACCCGTTCACCCTATTTTCGGTGGCCAAAAAATATCCTTTTTCCGGAGCATGTCCGTTCACTTTTAGAAATTAGTAGTTTTGTTATCAGCACATTCCGGAGCAAACCCGTTCACGGATTGGCCCTTTTCATTTTCCGGAGCATACCCGTTCACTCGAACGTTCTATCGTATTTTGCAGCTTGAAAATCACCCAACAAAGCAAAGGCAAAATGGCAGGAAAACCAGCAAGTATGAGTAGAATAAAACAAATTATATCAATGACAAATTTACAAGAGGTATTCATTGTATGTATAAACAAAAATCCGTCTGAATTTCACGATTGAAATTCAGACGGATTTCTGTTTATTATGATTATGTTATTTCTGACGTTTTAGTATCATTTCTTCATTGCCCATTGGTGATCCTTCCACTTTTGCACTAATAGTATCATCGTCTTTCAGGGTGAATACGTGCTTCATTGTCATATCGCCAAAAGTGACGTCAAAAGTAAGTACTTTGTCTACAATTTTTGGGTTCGAAATTGGCATATCGCCATTGGGTGTATTGATTACTCCTGTAAGTTTTTCTCCATCCATTTTAAAAACAAAGGTTAGTTCCATATCGCCACCGTCTTGTCCTTTAATTTTAGTTGTCCACTTTCCGTCGAAATTTACTGCAAAAGCAGCGGCTGTAATCATTAAAAATAGTACTGTTGATAAGATTGCTTTCATACTGTTTATTTTTTTGAATTAATATTTATTTATGATAAACAAATGTATGTGAAATTATTATTTTCATCAAATAATATAGATTATTTGCCAAAATTTATCGACAGAAAGCAGGATTCATTCGACAAACCATATTTTCCAATTTTTCTCAACCAAACAATCACTTTCCGATGAGAGGTTTAAATAAGGAATAAAGACGGAAAATAGTGTCTCAATATTGAGCAATTGTTTTGCAGGCATATTCATCACCCGGTCTATAAACGGAACTCAATAATTGAAGCAAATCAGTCTTCTTTTTCCTACCTTTTAAGTATATTTCCTACATAAATGTAGGATTAAGCCTCGTTTTTCAAAAGCCATATTTCAAACAAAAACGGATTTTCAGTCACAAAATACATTTTTTATTTGTTTCTATTTCAACACATTACTACGTATTATTCCAGGTAAAAAACAGAGTCTAAATGTTAATGGCACGATAAATGAATAAGGGTTGTCAGGTTATACAAAAAATGAAACATTAGTTCTACATTTAAAATATAAAAAAGATGAGAAAAATTGCAATCTACGGAAAAGGCGGAATCGGTAAAAGTACCACAACGCAAAACACAGTAGCCGGATTGGCTGAAATGGGTAAAAAAGTAATGGTGGTGGGTTGCGACCCAAAAGCTGACTCTACCAGGTTGCTTCTTCATGGTCTGGCACAAAAAACAGTATTAGATACATTACGCGACGAAGGCGAAGACATCGATTTGGATGATGTAATGAAAACAGGATTCAGCAACACCAGTTGTGTGGAATCAGGCGGCCCGGAACCGGGCGTTGGATGTGCCGGTCGCGGTATTATCACTTCGATCAACTTGCTGGAACAACTTGGAGCTTACGACGCAGAAAAAGCATTGGATTATGTATTCTACGATGTGTTGGGTGATGTTGTTTGTGGTGGATTCGCTATGCCAATCCGCGATGGTAAAGCCGAAGAAGTTTATATCGTGGTTTCGGGCGAAATGATGGCTATGTATGCTGCCAACAACATTTGTAAATCCATTTCTAAATTTGGTAAAGTAGGAACAGTACGGTTGGGTGGGTTGATTTGTAACTCACGTAAAGTGGATAATGAAGCGAACATGATTGAAGAATTTGCCCGTCAGTTGGGAACACAAATGATTCACTTTGTACCACGCGAAAACATGGTTCAACATGCAGAGATTAACCGTAAAACAGTTATCGACCACGCCCCTGACCACGCACAGGCAAATGAATACCGCGCATTGGCCAGGAAAATAAACGACAACCAAATGTTTGTTATTCCTAAACCATTGGATATGTCTGCATTGGAAGAATTACTGGTAGGGTTTGGTATTATGAATTAAAAAGACCAGCCCCCTAAATCCCCCAAAGGGGGACTTAAAGAGGCATTATATACAAATAAAATAATTATAAACATAACTCTCACACTCCCCCTTTGGGGGTTGGGGGGCTAACTTTAAAGAATATGTATTTATTAAGAGCAATAGTTCGTCCGGAAAAATCAAGCTTAGTTATGAAAGCATTATTTGATGCAGGGTTTCCGGCAATCACAAAACTAGCCGTATTCGGTCGTGGTAAACAACGTGGTATAAAAGTAGGAAATGTAACTTATGATGAGCTTCCAAAAGATTTGCTTATGATGGTAATTCCAGAAAAAGATAAGGATTTCGTCATCGAAACAATTTTGGGTGCAGCTCGCACGGGTGAAAAAGGGCAGTTTGGTGACGGTAAAATCTTCGTTACTCCGGTAGAAGAAAGTTATACTATTTCCAGCGGTAAACAAGACTAAAACCAGGAAATACAGCCCCCTAAATCCCCCGAAGGGGGATTTAAAGAGTGGCAAATTATCGGTAGGAGTTACTAAATTATAACAAACCTGGTCTTCAAGTCCCCTTAGGGGGATTTAGGGGGCTTTAAATTGAATTTTATATGAAACTGATATTAGCAATGATACGCATTGACAAAATGGCCGCTACCAAGCTTGCTCTTTCGGATGCCGGTCTGCCTTCGTTCACGGCCATGCCTGTGTTAGGACGTGGTAGAGGACGCGGAGGTGTTGAGAAAGTAAAAGGTGAAAACCCGGAACTTGCAGAGCTCATTCAAGAAGTGCCACGTTTGAAATCCAAACGAATGATTACACTGGTAGTTACCGACGCGAAAAAAGAACTGGCATTAGAAACACTTATCAAAACCAATCAAACCGGTAAAAGCGGTGATGGTAAAATATTTGTGCTTCCGACAACTGATTCTATTCGCGTTCGTACAGGTGAAAGCGGAGACATTACTCTAGATTAAAAATAAACGTTATGGCAAAGACATTAATAGAAGAGTTGGATTTAGGCAAATTTGCTGAAGAAATTTCAGAAGCCTATCCCAAAAAAGTAGCAAAGAAGAGACTGAAATCAATGGTTGTGAATGACCCGGATTCAATACCGGAAATTCAGGCTAACGTTCGTACTATTCCGGGCATTATTACACAACGCGGATGTACCTATGCCGGTTGTAAAGGGGTAGTACTTGGTCCGACCAGAGATATTATAAATATCACGCATGGGCCTATCGGTTGTGGATTCTACTCATGGTTGACACGTCGTAACCAGACACGCGCCGACAAACCTGAAATGGATAACTTTATTCCATATTCATTCTCAACCGACATACAGGATTCAAATATCGTATTTGGTGGAGAAGAAAAATTGAAACAGGCTATTCGTGAAGCATATGAACTGTTCAAACCAAAAGGTATTGCAATTTTCTCAACCTGTCCTGTTGGACTGATTGGTGATGACGTTCACCGTGTAGCCCGCCAGATGAAAGAAGAACTTCCCGGGGTGAACATTTTCGGTTTCTCATGTGAAGGGTACCGCGGAGTATCACAGTCAGCCGGTCACCACATTGCGAACAACGGATTGTATAAAAACCTTATTGGGAACAATGATAACCATGTTCGTAAGCATAAATATGCCATCAACGTATTGGGGGAATATAATATCGGTGGCGACGCCTTTGCAATTGATTCATTATTCGAAAAAATCGGTGTCGAAATTATTGCTACCATGTCGGGGAACTCTACCCTGGAGCAATTTGAAACAGCTCACACGGCCGATTTCAGTCTGGTAATGTGTCACCGTTCCATCAACTACGTGGCAGAAATGCTTGAAACTTCATTCGGTATTCCCTGGGCAAAAGCCAACTTTATCGGAGCAGAAGCTACTGCTAAAACACTTCGCAAAGTAGGTCAGTATTTTGGAGACCAGGAATTGATCGACCGCATTGAAGTAGTGATAGAAGAAGAAATGGTTGCAGTAAAAACTGCTATCGCACAGGCAAGAGCTAAAACTGAAGGTAAAACAGCTATGTTGTTCGTCGGAGGTTCACGTGCTCACCATTATCAGGAATTATTCACAGAATTGGGTATGGAAATACTGGTTGCCGGTTATGAGTTTGGACACCGTGATGACTACGAAGGCCGCCGTGTTATCCCTTCCATCAAGGTTGACGCTGATAGTCGTAACATTGAACAATTAACCATTTATCCGGATCCGACACGCTTCAAACCACGTAAGTCGGAAGAAGAACTGACACAGTTGAAAGAAGCTTTCGACATTGAATTCAACGAGTACAAAGGTATCATGAAAGATATGAAAAAAGGCACTTTGGTTGTTGACGATTTGAGTCACCACGAAATGGAGAAACTCATTGAGAAGTACAAACCCGATGTATTCTGTGCCGGAATCAAAGAAAAATATGTGGTTCAGAAAATGGGTATCCCAATGAAACAACTCCACAACTACGATAATGGTGGACCATATGCAGCTTTCGAAGGTGCTGTCAACTTCTACAAGGACATTGAAATGATTGCCTGCAGCACCATTTTCAAACAAATGAAAGCTCCCTGGGAACGCGAAGACTTTATAGAAGCGGAATACGTATTCAATTAAAATATACCAGCCCCCTAAATCCCCCGAAGGGGGACTTTAAGAAAGACGAAGTATCGTATTTACAAGGGGCATATTAATTACTAACTAACTCAAAAGTCCCCCTTTGGGGGATTTAGGGGGCTAAATTTTATTTATATGTTACTCAGACATACCACTGCATTTGAAATAGACAGGAAAGCACTGACCATCAACCCGGCCAAGACCTGCCAACCCATAGGGGCAATGTATGCAGCATTAGGCATTCACGGATGTCTTCCCCATAGCCACGGCTCCCAAGGATGTTGTTCCTATCACCGTAGCGCCTTGTCCCGTCACTTCCGCGAACCGATTATGGCCGGTACCAGTTCGTTTTCAGAAGGTTCTTCCGTATTCGGGGGATCAGCCAACCTTCTTTCGGCAATTGACACCATGTTTACAGTTTACAAACCTGAAGTGATTGCAGTTCATACAACCTGTTTATCCGAAACAATTGGAGATGACCTGGTTCAAATCGTTTCCAAAGCCAACGATGATGGATTAATTCCCGAAGGAAAACAGGTCATTTATTGCAATACGCCAAGTTATGTGGGAACGCACGTGACAGGATATTCGAATCAGGTAGCAGCCATGGTGAAGTTTTTCTCCACAGCAACTCCAAAGAAACGTAACGTTATCAACCTCGTTGCAGGTTGGATGGAGCCTTCGGATATGGGTGAAATCAAACGGCTGGCATCGGTCATGGAAGCCCGTACCATTATGTTCCCGGATATGACCGGAGTGTTGGACACTCCGCTTAACGGACATTATAAAATGTATCCTGATGGCGGAACTACCATTGCAGACCTGAAACTGACCGGTGACAGCAAATACACCCTTGGTTTTGGTCCTATGAGCACCGAAGATGCCTGCATAAAACTGGATAACAAATGTAAGGTGAAATTCGAAATGCTGGATATACCCATCGGATTCAAAGCTACCGACCGCTATCTGATGTCATTAAGCCGGCATGCTAACCTCCCTATACCTGACAGTCTGAGTGACGAACGTGGACGATTAATCGACCTGATTTCGGACAGTGCTAAATATCTTTACGGAAAACGCGTTGCACTCTGGGGCGATCCCGACACATTGGTTCCTCTTACTGAATTCCTGGTAAGCCTGGATATGAAACCTGTATATATCGTAACAGGTACACCAAGTAAATATTTCGATGAAAGAATACCGGAGATATTGAAAGATATACCTGAAGCAAAATTCAGGAATGGTGAAGTAGCGGATATGTTCCGCTTGCACCAATGGATTAAACAGGAAGGTGTAGACTTATTGATTGGGAACACGTATGGGAAATACATTGCCCGCGACGAAAACACTCCGTTTGTACGCTTTGGATTCCCGATTGCCGACCGTCCCGGACATAACTACTTTGCAAAAACAGGTTACAATGGTGGTGCCAATCTGGTAAAGCAAATTTTAGATGCGTTCCTGGATCATATCGACAGAACCTGTCTGGAAGAAAAAGTAGAATTCCAATTGTAAGTTGTTTAAAACCTGAGGACATTTAAACGGGTGTTAGTTAAATATTTTATTTACTAAAATGTCCTCGGGTTTTTCTTTAAAATAAGTATAGATGAGAATTTGATCTTACTTCTACTTTACTAATATAAAACAACACAAAAAGACTAACCCCAAAAGGACAAAAAAACAAAGAAAATTCAAATACATAACCACAAAACAAAAAACAAAGAAAAGAACACAAAAACACAAAATAAAACAAAATACATAACCACAATAGGCACATAGAACACAATAGAAAATCACAATAGAACACAAAAATACCTAACCACAATAGACACAATAAAAATACACAAAAGAGACAAAATACTTAACCACAAAAGTCACAAAAGGATACAAAAGGATACATATATAAAAGAAAAAAATACCCAAAAGAAAAATACCTGATGGTATTTTAAGATTATAGACTTAGGAAGATAGTTGAAAATATAAGTTTTGTTGTGTACTATTGTAACTTTTTCCGATAAATCGGAATCTTCGATGTGGTTCGTACTTTATTTTGGTAAAGTAGAACTAATCACACTAATTAAAAAATCTATAGACAGATTCACACAGAGTGAATTTGTCTATAGATTTTTCTTTGTAATATTTGTTCCTACATTTTAAGTATTACTCCCTACATTTATGTATGTTTTCGATGGATTTACCAACAGGGAAAACACTCGTACCGGTCACTTCAGGTATTAAAAATAAATCTACATTACTTTCATATTCAATATATTAAGAGGGTATAAAAACACATAAAAACAAGAAAACATAATCATGGCACGATAAATGAATAGGAGTAATTGTTAATTACGAATTATGAATTCTTAATTGAAAAAGGTTATGGCACATATATTAGATGAAAGACAAAAGCAGGTATCGGTTGCCGGAGCAAATGAACGGACCATCGATTGTAACAAAGCCAGCCTGGCAGGAAGTGTGAGCCAACGTGCCTGTGTTTTCTGCGGATCACGTGTTGTACTTTATCCAATTGTTGATGCATTGCATGTGATACATGGGCCGATCGGTTGTGCTGCCTATACCTGGGATATACGCGGTTCACTTTCATCAGGACCCGAATTGCACCGGTTGAGTTTCTGTACAGATTTACAGGAACGTGATGTTATCTTCGGAGGCGAGAAGAAACTTTATGATTCCATCATTGAATTGATCGACAACCATCATCCAAAGGCAGCCTTTATTTATACAACCTGTATAGTAGGCGTTATCGGAGATGATGTGGAAAGTATCTGCCGTCAGGTAGAAAAAGAAAAAAACATTCCGGTTATACCTGTACAGGCTCCGGGATTCCAGGGTTCCAAGAAAGACGGATACAAAGTAGCCTGCGAATCGATCTTTAAACTGGTTGGAACAAAGAACAAACCTTTCACATCTGCCAAAAGCATTAATATCCTGGGCGATTTCAACCTTGCCGGTGAACTCTGGATATTGCTGGAATACTATAAACGGATGGGAGTTCATGTAAATGCCACCATTACAGGTGACGGGCGGGTGGATGATATCTGTAACGCACACAATGCAGCCCTGAATGTGGTTCAGTGTTCAGGATCGATGAATTACCTGGCTCAGATGATGAAGGACGAATACAACATCCCTTCCATGCGGGTTTCCTATTTTGGAATTGAAGATATGAGTGATGCTTTGTATGATGTAGCCCGCTTTTTCAAAGATGATGACATGATGGAAAAAGCACGTCAGATGGTAAAGGAAGAATTTGCAAGGATGATGCCTCAGCTTGCATGGTATAAGGAAAGGTTAACGGGTAAAAAAGCAGCTATCTATGTAGGTGGTGCCTTTAAAGCTATTTCACTTGTGAAAGCATTACGATTGATTGGTGTTCAATCGGTTATTGTAGGTTCACAAACCGGAACGACAGAAGATTATGAGTTGATTAAAGGGCTTTGTGACGAAGGGACGATCATTGTGGATGACTCGAATCCGGTTGAACTTTCGCATTTTGTAAAAGAGAAACAGGCTGACATTTTTATCGGAGGTGTAAAAGAACGTCCGATAGCCCATAAGATCGGGCTTGGATTCTGTGATCATAATCATGAACGCAAAGAACCGCTGGCAGGGTATGAAGGAATGCTCAATTTCGCAAAAGAAATCTATGCCACGGCAATGAGCCCGGTGTGGAAATTCACGAGGCCCCCTAAATCCCCCGAAGGGGGACTTTAAGAAGAGTTCAAACCTCAAAGAGTTGTAAGAATTTGAGAGTTATAATCAATTCAATATACTAAATTATGGATACTTCAATAAAATATACTAACTCAAAAAGCCCCTCCCGCGGAGGGGTTGGGGAGGCCTCATATACATCCACCCGCAACTCCTGCAAGCTATGTGCTCCCCTTGGTGCTTCGCTGGTATTCAAGGGTATTGAAGGTTGCGTTCCGCTTATTCATGGCAGTCAGGGTTGTGCTACCTACATTCGCCGGTACATGATTAGTCATTACAAAGAACCGGTTGACATAGCTTCGAGCAATTTCAGTGAAGAATCAACCGTTTTCGGGGGTAGCCGCAACTTCATTGCAGGAATCGATAATATCATTAAACAATATAAACCATCCGTTATCGGAATAGCCTCTACCTGTCTGTCGGAAACAATCGGTGAAGATATCCCCGGGCATATCCGATCCTATTGTGAAGCATACAAGGGATTGGAAAAGAATCTACCCACATTTATCCATGCTTCCACTCCCAGTTATTGCGGAAGTCATGCCGAAGGATATTACAATACCGTTCTGGCTACGCTTAAAACGCTGGCAGAGTATGAAAAAACAGATAACTCAATCACCATCATTCCCGGAATGGTTACTCCTGCCGATATACGGTATCTGAAAGAACTGATGAACGATTTCGGATTGAAATACACATTATTCCCCGATTACAGTGAGACACTGGATAATGAATACACTTCGGAATATCAGTTGATACCTACCGGAGGAACCCCTGTCTGGAAGATTAGACGCATTGGTAATTCCAAAGCGGTTATTGAATTTGGCAACGTTTTCAATAAAGGTGTTAGCCGGACGAAGGATGTAGGATCTATACAATCGGCAGGCGAATGGTTGGAATCGTCACTTTATATTAAAAATTACCAAATGCCTTTACCAATAGGCATTGAAGCCTCCGACAGAATGATGGAAGCATTTAAAACGCTCAGTGGAAATGATATTCCTGAGAAACACCGCAAAGAACGCGGGCGACTGGTCGATGCCTATGTGGATGCACATAAATATGTATTCGGTAAAAAGGCGATGTTGTATGGCGAAGAGGATTTTGTTACTGCCCTTGCCGACTGGTTGCACGAAATAGGTGTTGAAACGTACTTTAAAAAAGGAGCCGACTTTGAAACCCTGCGTGAAGAAGCCGAAAACTTCAACCCTGATTTTTTAATCGGGAACAGTAAAGGATATTATATTGCCCGTGAACGTAAGATTCCGTTGATTCGGATCGGGTTCCCTATCCATGATCGGTTTGGTGCTTCACGGATTCATCAGATCGGGTATCGTGGGACACAGGAGCTTTTTGACCTGGTAGTGAATGCCCTGATCGAATTTAAACAGGAGAATTCACCGATTGGGTATAAATATCTCTAGCCAAGCCCCCTAAATCCCCCGAAGGGGGACTTAAGAAAAGGGGAGCAATAACATGGAATAGTTGTAAGACATTTAAGAATTTAAGAAAACAAGAATATAAACAAACTCAAAATTCCCCCTTCGGGGGATTTAGGGGGCTAACAACAGACATTATGGAAATGACAGAAGAAAGAAAACAGGCACATCCTTGTTTTAACGAAGAAGCAAAGCATACGAATGCACGTGTCCACCTGCCTGTAGCTCCAAAATGCAATATACAGTGTAATTATTGCAACCGGAAATACGATTGTGTGAATGAAAGTCGCCCCGGCGTTACCTCATCGGTATTAGCTCCTTTTCAGGCGGTTGATTACCTGAAAGAACTGGATACGCGGATTGAGAACCTGGCAGTGATTGGAATTGCAGGTCCCGGTGATCCGTTTGCCAATGCCGAAGAGACACTGGAAACCATGCGACGTGTGCATGATGCTTTTCCGGATAAGATATTCTGCCTTTCCACAAACGGACTCAACCTGGAATCGTATATCGATCAGATTGCAGGACTGGGTGTATCGCATGTCACACTGACCATTAATGCCATCGATCCTGTCATAACAGCTATGATCTACAAATGGGTACGTTTCGAAAAACATATTTACAGAGGCGTAGAAGGGGCTGCCATCTTACTGGAACGCCAGTTGGCCTGTATTCCGAAACTGAAAGCCCGTGGCATTACGGTAAAGATAAATTCGATTATTATACCGGGTGTAAACGATGATCATATTCCTGAAGTAGCACGAAAGTGTGCCGAACTGGGAGCTGATGTGATTAACTGCATTCCGCTTATTCCTACAGCAGAAACACCATTTGAGGTAGTGCCCAAACCTGATGCAAAAATGATATTCAGGGTACGTAACCTGTCGTCGAAATACCTGAAGATCATGAGCCATTGTGCACGTTGTCGTGCTGATGCAGCCGGATTATTGGGGCAGGACTTAAGTGATACTCATATTTTACTAAAAGAATATTCCTCAAGGGCAGAAGTACTGAATACAAATAAAAGACCCTATGTGGCTATTGGAACCAACGAAGGCTTACTGGTGAACCTGCATCTGGGAGAAGCACTCAATCTATCCATTTTTGAGCAAACTAAAAACGGCTATAAACTAGTTGAAGTACGAAAGACTCCTCCTAAAGGAAAAGGCGACGAACGTTGGCTGAATCTGGCCAGGTCATTAATAGATTGCCGGGCCCTGCTGGTAAGTGGTGTGGGTGAAAATCCGAAATCAATGCTCAACGGCTGCGGAATACATGTAGTTGAAATGACAGGTTTGATTGACGAAGGACTGGAAGGTATTTACAACAACAAGGTTATCCGGTCAATGGCAAAACCGGATGCTTTCAAATGCGGCAGCGGATGCCAGGGAACCGCAAAGGGATGCGGATAAGGCCCCCTAAATCAAGCCCCCTAAATCCCCCGAAGGGGGACTTAAAGACATAAATTCAACAACATAAATTATTATTATTTTTAATCCTAACATTATAAACTCAGTCTTCAAATCCCCCTTCGGGGGATTTAGGGGGCTTTATTCAACTCATAATGAAAAAACCTCAGTATCACATTTTGCTTTGCAACTCGTTTCGTGTTGCGGGAGATGCACAAGGTGCATGTAACAAAAAAGGAGCAAGTTCTTTGCTTCAGTATATTTCGGAAGAAGCATCCGACCGCGGTCTGGATGTGGCAGTAAGCACAACCGCCTGTCTGAATGTTTGTACACAGGGCCCGGTAATGGTCATTCATCCGAATAACTATTGGTATGGAGGCGTTGAATCGGAATCTGTGATCGACGAGATATTTGATTCACTCGAAAGTGACGAGCTTTGCGAAAAGTATTCCATTGCAGATTAATTATTTCCACTTTACAAAATTAAAACAAAACAAAACAAATAATTCAAACCACAAAAGGCACATCGAAGATTCCGATTTATCGGAAAAAGAACACAATAGTAAAATACCTAACCTGGACAAGCCAGAATTAAGAATAGAACGCGGATATACACTAATTAAGCGGATAAATTACGGATAAGAAAATACTTCGTATTTTGATTTTAAGACCAAACATGTACTATCTCATATTAAATTTTATGATCGTAAAATATGCAATATCTTGCCAAAAAATACACGAAATTGAAAGTTAAGATACTGACGGTATTTTTAGATTACTGCCTTAGGAAGTTTATTAAAAACATGAGTTATGTTTTGTACTATTGAGATTTCTGTGATACGTTTTTTTTAGGTAAAGTAGAATTACGAATATAAATAAGAGTCATAAAAGCTGACAAGTATTTAGTAAATAATTGAATAGTAGCTTTAAACTTAGGCTTTCATAATTTTATAAATTATTTTAGTTCATCAGTTTTTATGACTGCTTATTTAGAGCATTGAGTGTTGAACTTTGAGCTTTGAGCAAAGAACAAAGAACAAAGAACAAAGACAAAAGACAGAAGATGCAGTAAATTAGAGTTTTACCATTAATATGAAAGATTCATTCATTCGTCATAGATATTAAATCTCACAACAGTATGAATAGCCCCTATTTTATTGACACGACACTTCGGGATGGTGAACAATCGCCGGGAGTTGTTTTTTCCCTTCAGGAGAAGATACGGATTGCGGCGTTGCTGAACGGAGCCGGAGTACCTGAAATAGAAATAGGGACGCCTGCAATGGGTGAGACTGAACAGAACGACATTCGTACGATCTGTGAAATGGGATTTGATTTTAAAACTCTGTCGTGGTGCCGGGCAACAAAGAATGATATCCGGAGTGCAAGGGCAGCAGGAACAAATGGTGTTCATATATCCTTTCCTGTATCAACGATCTTAATGAATGCCATGGGGAAAAACCCAGCCTGGGTATTTCAACAGTTGAATGAGTTGATCGATTTTGCAAGTCCCATGTTCGACTATGTCACCATTGGAGCACAGGATGCGTCCCGTGCAGAAAGCGGATTTTTAAAGGAGTTTGTATGTGCAGCAAGAGCATTCGGAGCTTCCCGTGTCAGGTTAGCCGATACAGTAGGGCTGCTTAATCCGTTCAGCATAACCGAAATGGTGCAGTCTGTACGAAGTGTCGAAAAAGATCTTCCACTCGAGATTCATGTACATAACGATCTGGGAATGGCTACTGCCAATACGCTGGCTGCCTATCTGGCCGGGGCGACCTGCCTGAGCACCACCATTAACGGACTGGGCGAACGCGCGGGGAATGCTGCTATGGAAGAAGTTGCCATGGCGCTTGAATTAAGCCTGGGCATATCTTCCGGCTTACGAACCGAAAGCTTTTCCGCATTAAGTAAGTATGTAGCCGGAGTTTCCAACCGGCCACTCAGCGTAAGCAAACCTGTTACCGGCAGCATGGTATTGAGTCACGAGAGCGGCATCCACACGCGGTGCCTGATGAAAGACCGCAGTACGTATCAAATCATACAAGCTGCGAGTATCGGACTTGAAGAGCAGGATTTTATACTCGGTAAACACAGCGGTAAATCGACTATCCTTCATTTTCTGGAGGAAGCACATTTACCGATAACTGATGATGCCTGCAGTGAATTGCTGACCAACGTAAAAGATACTGCCGAAGAACTCAAAAGGACACTTTCAAAAGAGGAATTATACACTCTTTATACATCGATCTGTGCAAAGAAGAATCACACTCTTTTGAAATATAAATAGGAAACCAATTCTACTTTACTAAATTAAAACAAAACAAATAATTCAAACCACAAAAGGCTCAAAAGAACACAAAAACAAATAAATACAAAATACATAACCACAATAGAACACAATAGTTATACACAAGAAAATACAAAAAAGCTAACCATGAAAGAACACAATAGTTAAATACCTAACGGTATTTTAAGATTACATTTCAGGAAGATGCTTGAAAACATGAATTCACTTTTGTATGTTTAGTGGTTCGTTCATTATTTTGGTAAAGTAGAACTAATAATTTGTAAATTATGGCAACAACAATGATTATCCCCGATGCAGATATGCGCATTCATTCGTTATCGTGTTTAGACTATGCGAATGGATTCTTTTCAGCCTTTAAGAAAAGCCTAAATAACAAGAACTCCCGGTTTGATAATGACCTGCTGTATGACATGGCTGTTCTGAGTCATGAGAAGTATTTTGTATCGTTAATGGCACGCTATGACTGGCATGCCTCCCACCACATGCCCATAGCATTGTATAAGGAAGCGTTGGAATTTGATCCTGAACTGACTGAAAGCATGAAAAAGACCAGTATCCTGGTTGGGAAGTTTGAAGCTATCTGTTCACTCGAAGGTTTTGGATACCGTACCCCCTCCACAGAAGAACTGCATGCAATGGCAACCGGCATTCAGGAGATTAAAGAACTGGTGGAGAAGAGAGCGAAGGAGATTTGAAGACGTTCCGCGTTCTGCGTTCCGTGTTCCGAGTTCCGCGTTTTGCGTTCCGGGTTCCGGGTTCCGGGTTTCGGGTTTCGGGTACGGAGTTGATTTGGCATAAATTAATGAAATATACATGCCAATTTGATATTTATTATTTACACTTTTCAGTAAAGTTTAAACCGGCAAATGTATTGACTAGTGGAATATAGAATTCCATTGGGCGAGGTGAAGTAAATCCAACTGTGTAACTCCTTTTCCATCCAATCAACGGGCAAGTCTACTTGTGCGCTTCCTGCACCACTCAGGGCAACATTTTGCTTTAGTATTACCGATTTAGACGTTTGGTTCAGAAAAACCAGATTGACAATCTCTGCAGGATTACGACCCAGTAATTCCTCTGCATTCCATTCTATTTTTACAGTACTACTTCCCACTTGTTCTAACCTGACCTGAGCGGTTTTATTCAGAGTTCCTTCAGAGATGATGAGCTTGCTATAATCGAGCTTAAAATCGGGATACTCACCTGTTAAAGCGGTTTTCATAGCCTTCGAAACTGCACGGTTAATACCGTATTGACCATCAAAAGTAATGGTAAAAATCTGTCTCATGCAATTGAGTTCCCTGACTACAAACCCAAATTTACCACGTTGATTCTTTTGCCCAAGGGTGTCCGGATTTGATGCTATCCGAAGTACCTTGAGAATGTTTGTGCCATCTTTACGCAGAGCAGCAACAGCTGTACCATGCTTTCCTGAAATTTTTCCAAAAGTTGAAGATTTGAATCGTGCCATAGTGCTTAGGATGAATGGTCTATAATTAAAACTGACTGCAAATATAAACTAAATAATTAATAGAACAAGTACGGAATTGCATAGAAGTGAGTACGGAAGAATATAAGAGTTTCATCGGACGGTCATCGGACGGTCATCGGACGGTAGTGGGAGTTTGAAAAGATTTTGAAAAGGGGTGAATAGTGAAGCGGAGTTGTAAAAAAAAGTATCTTTATTGAAATACAAAAATACACAAATATTTCATAGAATAATCACTGAGGTAGAACAAAATAACTACCTAATTACATCGGACTGTCATCTGACAATGGATTGGATTAACACAGAAGAAACACTGTAGAAAAGTCTGTTCAAAAAAATATAACAGTAAATTTATGATTTCTCAACTGTAATCTATTAATAATAAAAATATTGCCTACATTTGCTAAAGTTTCTATAGATATTTAGAATATTTGTTATTGATGAGTCTATAACTATATTCTAAATCATTATTATACAAATAGTTGATTTTGTAAAGCCCAACAAAAGGCATGACCATTTATAATTTTAAATAGGTCTGTATACCAGTAGGACGAGACCTGAAACAAAAGAAGTTTATAACTACAACGATATAAAACAGTTACAAACTGTACGGATTATCAGTCCAAGTCCCTGCTTCGCTCAGACTTGAACTATGCAGAGGCAACGGTTTTCACAATATAAAATAATCATAAAATAAACCAATAAATTAAATACATACATATGAATGCAAATTATGAACTAATAATATTAAGGGCATATTTGAAAACTTTGGCACTACCAAAAAATATTTTTGAAACTTCACGGCAGAACTTTTCTGATTCTTTTGATAAAATTATCAAGTTATCTGAACTTTGTTGTGATTTTATAAACAAACATAACTTTTGTGATTTACCAATGAAAATAGACAAATTATATATTGTTGCATTAGACATAAATAATGCTTGTAATACGTTCGGTAATGCTTTGACAAACCAAGAACCTCCAAAAAATCCAGATTGGGTATTAGATACTAGTTTTGTTGAACCAACAGAAGATGCATATAAAGAATTACGAAAAAAAATTTATGAGTTTTTTAGGGTAGATGACGAGGAATGATTTTAAAATTAAAAATATGGATGTTGACTTAGATAATCACACAAATACAAATTGCAAAAATTGTATAAACTGCATTGGATGTATAAACTGTGAGAATTGTGTTAATTGTGTTGGTTGTATTAATTGTATTGAGTGCGAAGAATGTATTAGTTGTTTTGATTGTCGTAATTGTGATAAATGTAGCGATTGTAAAGAATGTTTTGAATGTCAATCATGTGACAAATGCTATCTCAGTAATAATTGCCACTCTTGTGAAGAAGGTTTTAACGTAGAACATCGAATAAATTATTGTCCATTTAGTGATGCAAGATACTCTTTTCCTAAAACAGGATGTTGTGATTATAATCCAATCCTAGAGAACTTTTTATTAAATCATAAATTTGAAGAGTACAATTCAACGGAAAACTATACTCTTAAAGAAGGTCTTTTAATAGCATGGAACTATGGCATATCATATAGAAGATATTGGTATGCAATAGAATCAAGTCGTCATAAATTTGAAATTTTCTCGCTGCTAGAATTCATTTTGAGAGATAAACTCTATTATAATGAAGAATAAAAGCTATATGAGTACTACCCGTCCTTCCGGATATGTCTTCATTAAGCTAGAAAATGATAATGCTTGATGCTGAGATTTGCAAACCAAGTTTCTTATATTATAACGAGAAAACCATTGGAATGGCATTTATTTGCTGTTGTTTGTTTAACAATAAAATAGTTCTTTTGAAAGGTCAAACATTTAAAAAGATATTTATATGAAATTTTCTCTTAAACCCAGAGTCTTTTTAATAGGATTCTTACCTGGTTTTTTATTTATTTTGGCATTTCTGATATCGTATAAAGAATATAATTTGCATACTGTAAAAAAATTTGCCGAGAGTATTTCATTATTTTCAGGTATTGCTATAGTTATTTTATCATTTATAATTGGACAAATATTTGATTCATTTAGAGATTTTTTCATTGAAGAAAAATTATTTATTTGTTTGTTTAAAACAAAACTTTATCAGAAATATTTGAAAAATGTGAAATGTTTGAAAAATGGCGATATAAATTGGAATTTCTTTTCTGATGCATCAGAAAAAGAAATTGATAAACTTGATAATAATTGTTACCTTTTTTATTTAGTTAATGTTAATCTTTCATTATGTTTAATCATAATTTCGACCTTAATTTTTTTCAATTGGCCTAACGAATTTAAATCATTTTCTATAAACAATGTTTGTATTATAAACAAATTTTGGTTATTAAGATCTATTTTTGTTTCAGTACTTATCCTCGTATTGGATGCCTTGATTTTAAGAAATGAAGTAGCAAGAATTACAAAAAGTAAAAAGTCTATAATTATTACTCCCGTTGATTATGACAAATAGTTCACTTCTTATATGATCGATATTTCAGGTAACAGGCATTCCTTTGTATATTTAATTTAGTTTTTATATCCGGTGATGGGGCTATTTAGCACTGCACCTAATACGAAAAACTGAATTTTCAAAATACTAAAGACATTAATGTGAAGCCGTTCACCCTGCAGAATGTAAAACCGTAGTTAAAGGCTGTGGTTCTTTGTTGTCCGCAGTTTGATACCCAGACAAATTTTTTCATCAGTATCTCAAGTATAAATAGAATCAGATTATGAAGAAAGCAGTATTTCTAATTCTTGCCGTTATGAGGCTGGTATTGGTTCAGGGAGAGGGTTTTGAGAATTATATCAGTACGTCGGGTGACAGGCTTATGGATGGGAATAAGGTTTTCAGGTTTATATCCGTGAATGTCCCGACTCTGAACTATCAGGAGGATGTGATGGATTTTACGCAAACATTTCTGAGGGGGGACGATTGGGACTATGATGACCCGGAGTGGGATAGTTTGATTTTTGAGGGGGGACGATGGGGACTATGATGACCTTGGAGTGGGATAGTTTGTGCAATTATCAATTTTTGAGGGGGGACGATGGGGACTATGATGACATCGTGTGGGATAGTTTATTTTCTGAGGGGGGACGATGGAGACTATGATGATTTGGAGTGGGATAGTTTGTGTAATCATTAATTTTCTGAAGGGGACGATGGGGACTATGATGACCCAGAGTGGGATGGTTATAGAAAGAGTATTATTGGAAGGTACTTTTACTTAGACTGAGAGATTTACTGCATTAGCGGATAAAGCAATAGTACCATGCTTTTACTTCATTGATGCGGCCTGCCTGTTCGTAGGTCTGGCATTTAAGCAGGAGAACATTAAATGCATCTTCAATTTCATCTATTGTAAAGGGCATTTCTTGTTTAGTGAGCATTCGATTAGGTCAGGAAGGGTTTTACAGGTATAACATGACTTCCGGAAAGTGGTATCCGAATCGACCTTGTAAAATGAGATTAATCTAAATGAGGTCAGTGAAACGGACAAACATATCATATGGGATTACACAAATAAATCGAATCAGATTATGAAGAAAGCAGCATTTCTTATTTTTGCCGTTATGCGGCTGGCATTGGTTCAGGGGCAGGGTTTTGAGAATTATATCAGTACGTCGGGCGACAGGCTAATGGATGGGAATAAGGTTTTCAGGTTTATATCCGTGAATGTACCGACTCTGAACTATCAGGAGGATGTGATGGATTTTACACAAACAAATCCGTACACGTTGCCCGACGAGTTTGAAATGCGGGATGTATTTGCTACTGTGAAAGAAATGGGTGGGCAGGTGATTCGTATTTACACCATCCCGGTGCGGAATAAGAACTTTCCGGCTGCTGCTCCAACGTATGTGGAATCGCCCGGAGTGTTTAATGAGGAATCGTTTGTGGTGATGGACAGAATGCTGGCACTGGCGAATGAATACCATATCCGGCTGATTATTCCATTGGTAAACAACATGCAATGGATGGGCGGACGACCTAACTATGCTGCATTCAGGGGAAAAACAGAGGAGGATTTCTGGAAAGACCCGCAACTAATGGATGATTTTAAAAAGACCATTGACTATGTGCTGAATCGGAAAAACACGATTACCGGTATACGCTATAAAGACGACAAAGCGATACTTTGCTGGGAAACGGGGAATGAACTGACCAGTCCGGTGGATTGGACCATCACCATGACCCGCTACATAAAAAGCCTGGACAAAAAGCATTTGGTGATGGATGGATTTTATGCTATTGATAATCATCCGGTAAGGGAAGAATCGATTGTGGAACCATCGATTGATATCCTTTCGTCGCATCATTACGAACGGAATGCCTTTGATATTCCAAAAGACATCATGCATAACCTGGCGATCGTTCGTGGTCGTAAGCCCTATCTGGTTGGCGAATTCGGTTTTTCGGGCAGTACATCCATCTCCTCCGTACTGGATACTGTTATTACTCATGATGGAATTTGCGGCGCGCTGATCTGGAGTCTTCGTCATCACCGCAGGCAGGGTGGTTTCTACTGGCACTCCGAGCCTTTCGGGATGGGGATTTACAAGGCGTATCACTTTCCCGGATTTTCATCGGGAGAGGAATATGATGAGTCCAACTTTCTGAAAATGTTTCGGGGAAAAGCTTTTGAAATTCAGGGCAAACCGGAGCCGGCAGTGTCTATCCCTCTTCCTCCGGTGTTATTGCCCATCGAAGAAGCGTATGCCATTAGCTGGCAAGGTTCGACCGGTGCTTCGGGATATAATATTGAAAGGGCAGAAAGCAAGACAGGGTCATGGACGCAGATTGCCAATAATGTAACGGATGCGGGTATACCTTATTTTTCTCTCTATCATGATACTACGGTAAAAACAGGTGAAAGTTATTATTACAGGGTGAAAGCGTTGAACAGTTCGGGCATCTCAGGTGCTTCGAATGTGGTTGGGCCTGTGCTTGTAAAGAAACTTGCGTTGATTGATGAAATGATAAATTACGGGATGCTGTATGAGAGTAAGAATGTAAAACCCGTTACCGGCTCGGACAGGAGTTACAAAGAAATACGAAACAGAATTCAGGGTGACTATGGGTCTGAAATGATCTATTCCGTACCGGGGGTGCTGGATAATTTTACGGTATATAGTTTTGAACAAACCCGTTTTCCTTACCTGACGATTTCAGGGTCGGATAATGGGTCGGATTGGGAAGTGCTGGACATTACACCTCAAAGTTACATGAACAGTGAATCGAATTATGCTTACTGGAGGCCTAAGATTTACAGTTATTCAGGAGCTAAACAATATAAATTCATTAAACTGTACTTTATAGGGGTTGTACAGGTGGCAAGGGTGGAAATTATTTATGTGCCGGAGAATGGTAAATAAACGGTTTTAAATTCCTGAGGGGGGACAATGGGGACTATGATGACCCTGGAGTGGGATGGTTTGTTTTTTGAGGGGGACAATGGGGACTATGATGACATGGAGTGGGATAGTTTGAGCAATCAACAATTTCTGAGGGGGGACGATTGGGACTATGATGACCTTGGAGTGGGATAGTTATAGAAAGAGTATCATTAGATTGTTCTT
>Ga0302186_10000616_pt1 | contig 31540 bp, 31 predicted proteins | sample II_Bog_E1_2_FD_198782 | JGI IMG/M metagenome (GOLD analysis project Ga0302186, IMG submission 198782) | Peat permafrost microbial communities from Stordalen Mire near Abisko, Sweden - II_Bog_E1_1 | ecosystem: Environmental > Terrestrial > Soil > Wetlands > Peat | place: Sweden: Abisko... | reverse complement strand
AATCAAAATAATAATAATAATTTGAGAGAAATAAATAATATTTAAAAAAAGATTAATGTTTATGGGTTCATCGTTACAAAATCAAAATATAAATCTCAATTTATTTCTCTCTTTAAAACAAAATAAATTTAATAATTTGAGAGAAATAAATAATATTAAATAAAGATTAATGTTTATGGGTTCATCGTTACAAATCAAAATATAAATCTCAATTTATTTCTCTCTTTAAATCAAAATAATAATAATAATTTGAGAGAAATAAATAATATTTAAAAAAAGATTAATGTTTATGGGTTCATCGTTACAAAATCAAAATATAAATCTCAATTTATTTCTCTCTTTAAAACAAAATAAAATGAATAATTTGAGAGAAATAAATAATATTTAAATAAAGATTAATGTTTATGGGTTCATCGTTACAAAATCAAAAGATAAATCAAAATATAAATCTCAATTTATTTCTCTCTTTAAATCAAACTAATAATAATAATTTGAGAGAAATAAATAATATTAAATAAAGATTAATGTTTATGGGTTCATCGTTACAAAATCAAAATATAAATCTCAATTCATTTCTCTCTTTAAAACAAAATAAATTTAATAATTTGAGAGAAATAAATAATATTTAAATAAAGAATGAATGTAGGCGTCCTAAGAGTTCATCTCAAAAACAAATCAAATTAATAGTCCTACTTTATTGTGTTTCTTGATACTATTTTCATTTTCATATCTTTCAACATCTCATTAAACTTCTAACAGAACACTTAAAAATATTTACAAATATCTTCTTGTGTTTTATTTGTATCTAAATAATGTTTAACAGCACTAATTTTATAATCTTCGCTTTTATGTGTAAGCATTATATTATATCATAATTTTTATTATAATATAATAAAAATTGAATTATAATTATATAAAAATAAATAATTAATAATATAATAATAAATAATATGATGAATAAAATAAATAAATCAATTAATAATATAGAAAATATAAAAGAAAATATTATTGATTTAAAATATATTAATAATAGAATAAATGATGAGATATGTTATGATACCATTGATAAATTAAAAGACGGTTATTTATTAAATGAATATAAAGAATGTAAGTCGGTTCAAAATGAAATAAAAAAATTAATAGTCATTTTAGAAAAATATAAAATTGAAGTTAAAACAAAAGAATTAATTATAAATGATTATTTATTAGAATTAATACCAGCAGGAACAAAAGGGGTGATACGCGGAAATAAATTTAATAGTATTGTTAAAGATACTATTAAAAATTTAAATTTAGACAATGAACGTTTTGAGATTTGTTTTGAAAAACAATGTGAATTAAGTATGACATCTGAAATTCCAGATTGGTATATTCTTGAAAAATCAACCGGAAAAGTAATAATTGGTATGAATCAATTAGATTTATGGGGCGGAGGACAACAAATAAATAGAGGTTCTAAATATTTAATTAATAATAAAAATAATACAGAAAAAAGTAAATTATTATGTGTTGTTTGCAATAAAATAAATTTTATTAGTAATAAAAATAAAGCATATAAATTATTTGAAATCGGATATTTAAATAATACTTTATGTTATATAAAGAATATTGAAACAATAATAAAAAAATATTTTTATTAACTTTACTAAATTAGTAGTTTATTAAATTCATTTATTAATTCGGGTTTTGAAATAGATTTTGGTCCAACCGTATTATTAAATTCAAATTGTAATAACTTTAATTTTTCAATATTTTGCTCTATTGTTTTATTATTTGTGAATTTAATAAAATAGTGTGACTGAGTGCTTTTATCATTTATTTCTTTCATAATAGAACCCGCATTAACACCAACTCTACGAACCGAAATATCTGGATTATCTTCTTTATTAACAAATTTAAAATATAATGGTTTAACTTTAATAATACTATTTCTGGTTTCATTTTTATGTTGCCATATTTGAAAGACACATGGAACATCACTATCAACATTATTTACTAAAAATGAGTTTTCTAATAAATCTATTTCATAAATTAGATGAAAATTTTTTGAAAAATGTTTTTTCATACTTTCTTTTTTGAAACTTTTGGGAAGTATAAACGATATACTATTAGAAAACAAGCAACATTTTTTTATAAATTTTATTGCCAACGATGATTGTCGTCCAAATGGAGGATTGCCTACAATATGTATATTTTTATATTTTTGTTTTAACTCAACGAAATCAAAATCAAGAAAATCTTGTCTAATAATTTCTTTATTTTCTGGTTCTAAATCATAAAATTTATAATTTTTAGTAATTTTTTTTATATTTTCTATAAATGACCCATTACCAGCACTCGGTTCTATAATTAAATCATCTTTTGAAATATTTACGTATTTTTTCATTGCTTCAATACATTGTTCAACAACGTTTATTTTAGTATAATATTTATCAATAGTATTTCTTTTTAGTCCTTTTTCTTGAATTATTGGGTCATTTTTAATCTCAGTCATTACTTCTTTATTTAGTTGTTCCATATTATGTAATGATTGTTTGATTATATTATTATCAATTTTTATTTGTTTGTTATTATGTAATTCTAATTTTTTATTTATTATTTCATTAAATTTATTTTCAATTGTTTCATTAATAATATTTTGAAAACTGTCTTTTATTTTATTAATATTGTTTATACACGGATTTTTTTTATTATTATGTTTATCATAATGTGATTTTTGTTTAAATTCTTTCAAACACGTACTACAAACATATTTACCCATTTTAGTTATTTTATAATAGTATCATATATTATATTTTTATATATTTTTATTTAATTTTAAATATTTAAAATCTACATATATAAAATAAAATTCGGCGTTTTAAATCTCCAAAGGTGTAAAACAAAAATAAAATGAATAATTTGAGAGAAGTGTAACCGCAAGGCGTCCAATAAAGAATGAATGTGTTAAAACCTTTCCTCATCCCGTTCCCCGTCCCGATATTAAGACCAATGGTCTTAATTAGGGTCCGCCAGCGAGCCCCGAAGGGGGCGAGCGTGGGAGCGAGAGCCGTTTAGGCACGCTGCGACCCATACAATACAATATTAAATAAAAATTAATGTAGGTATCCATGTATCCTATAGAGTATTCGTCATAAATTACATTACAATGTAATGTAATGTAATGTAATGTAATGTAATGTAATGTAATGTAATGTAATGTAAATGAGTTAGTTGCGAGTCATATGAGTGTTTTGTAATAAAAAAAAATGATATGGATATAATTTATTAATAACATATTAACATATTAATATATTAATATATTACTAATAAATATAAATTATCAATATTTAAAATGTCGTCCTTTAGCAATCCTGAACTTAATAAAGAAAACGATGAAGAATTAAACAATGAAACAGATACTAATAATAGTATTTTTGTGAAATCACAAATATTTCGTAATATTTTATTATCGATTGATGAAATTGGAAACAATTTAAAGACAGTTTTAGAAAACAAAATCCGTCATAATTTTGAAGGGAAGTGTTGCGCAGAAGGAATTATTAAACAAAATTCATGCAATGTTCTAACATATTCGGTTGGAAATATTGACCGCAATGGCTATATTAATATAGGCGTAATATTTGAATGTTTATTATGTAATCCAGTGCGTTCAATGATTGTCCCTTGTAAAATTCAAAATATTACAAAGGCGGGATTAAATGCGAAAAGTAGTAATGACGACCCATCGCCCATTAAGGTATTTATTGCAAGAGAATATGGAATAACTGAATTTGACAATTATAAAATAGATGATGAAATTATGGTAAAAGTGATTGGACAACGGTATCAATTACAAGACCCAGTTATTTATATTATTGGAGAAATTTATGTCCCTACCTTAAAACATTAACTACTTGAATACAATATTATATTTTTAGATTATTTTTAGATTATTTTACATAAAAGAGTGAAATAATGAATGATTTAGAATGAGGTTGATTCATTCATTTTCTCGCCCAATTTATTTAGTAATTCTTCATTATAGACACCTTGTGGTTTATAACTTTGAATAGACCGATATTGTTTAGATTGTTGTGGATTATTTCTGCCACGCATTCCAGTGGCATCTCCAGGTGGCATAAATAAGCCATTGTGCGGATTTTGTGAAATTGCATCATTTGTCGGGTTATCTTCATCGGGGTTATTTTCATCAGTAGGGATAATTGTTCCATATTGATTTATAGTAATTCCGTGTTTTATTTTAAGGTCATTTCGCAAATAAGATGGGACCCAGTGTTTCCATACAATAAAAAGTCGGTTGGGATGAACATACCTTACCATAAAATCATTATTATTCAATTGATATATAATGTGAGCAATACATTCAGATGAATCATATTTTGGAATTCCCCACATTACATCTGGAATTTCATACCAACAATAAGTCTGTTGTTTTTTTGCATGTGATTGAATTGTTTTATGAACTAATTTTAATATACGATTATAAAGTATTTTTTTTTTCTCATAAATATTTTTATTATTATCATATAAATCATCTAAATTGATTTTTTCGGACATATCATTTTTAAAGTCATTGTCTGCTTCATCTTTTAACATAAAAATATCACCCATATTATTATGCCAATATATTTTATTATTTATTATATTACACTAAATAACTATAAAAAACACAAATAATTAAACTTAATAATTTGTTTTTATATTCTTTTTCCACTCAAATAGAAACAGGGTTAGAAAAACATATTATTATCATCGTCTAATAATAACATATTTTTATATTATATAATTTTATGGAAATAAAACAGGACAATTTAAATATTATATGCGACCATAACCACGACCCAAACAATGCATCGCGAATAACAAATACAAATACAAATACAAATATTCATTCACCACAAATAAATCAAGAAATAAAACATTTAGTTATTTCTGGGGGAGGACCCTCCTTTATTCAATCCATTGGAGTTATACAAGAAGCCGAAAAACAAGGACTTTTTAATATAAAAAATATACAAACAATATTTGCAAGCAGTGCAGGCGCTATTGTAGCACTTTGCATTTGTTTATATCGCGATGCCGAATATAGTTGGGAAACAATAAACAATTATATGATAAATCGGCAATGGCAAGATGTTTTTGCCATAAATATGCAAACTATTTTAGAATCATATACACGATGTGGATTATTTCATACCGAAACATTACAAAAATGTTTCCAATCCTTTTTTGAAGCACGCAATATTTCTCTCAATATCACTTTAAAAGATTTTTATGACTCTGTATCTAAAATAGAATTACATTTCTTGGCTTTTGAACTGAATTCGTTTCAACTGGAAGACATCTCCTGGAAAACCCATCCCAATATAACCTTATTTCAAGCATTACATATGACTTGTTCTCTCCCTATTATGTTCTCACCCGTAATTATTGACATTGACACTCCAATCTCTGTCACAACCTCTGTCACAACCTCTGCCCCAACCTCTGCCCCATTAACCTCAACTCCATTAACCTCAACTCCATTAACCTCAACTCCATTAACCTCAACACCATTAACCTCAACGCCATTAACCTCAACTCCATTAACCTCAACACCATTAACCTCAACGCCATTAACACCATTAACCTCAACACCATTAACTCCATCCTCAATCCCAACAACAACAAAATCAAAATGTTATTTGGACGGAGGAATTATATCAAACTATCCTATAAAATATTGTATTCAATTAATTGGAGAGCAAAATGCACATACAATATTGGGCATTAAAAATGTGTTTAATGATATTTCTAATAGACCACATATTACTAAAACAACATCAATATTTGAATATTTAATGACATTTACTCTTAAATTCGTTGGTTATATACAAGTAACTGATAACATTAACATCCCCAACGAAATTCCTTGCTTTATGGATTTTATGAGTATAGATAGTATTAAGTCAGCCATAAGTGAAAGCGAAACACGTCGCGAATTAATCGAAAAAGGACGACAAAAAATAAGAGAATATATGACTCTCAAAAATAAATTATCTTAATTTATAAACTATTATTTTATAATATAAATAAATAACATCTTTATATTATCATACAAAATAATGACAACAATGGATTGTTGTATTTGTGGCGTGGCGCGAAATTGTGGCAAATATTTGCCGTCCGTATTAAAGAATATGGAAAATTTGGGGACACTATTTAACGACTATAAAATAATAATCGTTTATGATGATTCAATTGATAATACATTGGATATACTTAAAAATTATGCGGATAACAATCCAAAAACAATGATATTATATATAAATAACAGACCTTTAACAAATATACGAACAAACAATATAGCCACCGCACGCAACATTTGTCTTCATATTGTGCGAAAATTATATTCTCAATGGGGATTTTTTATTATGATGGATTGCGATGATGTTAATGCCGGTAATTTAGACGTAGAACCTTTAAAATTATATTTAGACCCATTTCATTTTACATTATGGGATGCATTAAGTTTTAATCGCGAACCGTATTATGATTTATGGGCATTGTCCATTTATCCATATATTTTTAGTTATTCCCATTTTGTAGATGGAAAAAATAAATGGAACCATTATTTGGATTTTATTTTTAGTAAATTAAAAAACAAAAGAGAGAAAAATACGGAATTAATTTCCGTGTATTCAGCATTTAATGGATTTGCAATTTATAAAATGAATCCTTTTATAAAATGTGTATATGATGGGAATTTTAGGATGGATTATATACCGACGAATTTATTGACAGCGAACATACGTGCCGCGGGAAAAATAATGACCAATGGATTTCCAGAGAATGGGGATTGCGAACACCGATTTTTCCATTTTTCTGCCGTATTAAATTATGGCGCAAAAATACGCATCTCACCTCTCACCATATTTACAAACTATAATGACACTTAAACATAATACCTTTAATTTGTTTTTATATTGTTTTAAAGGATATGCATCTAAACTCCTAAACATAATACCTTTAATTTGTTTTTATATTATTTTAAAGGATATGCATCTAAACTCCTAAACATAATACCTTTAATTTGTTTTTATATTATTTTAAAGGATATGCATCTAAACTCCTAAACATAATACCTTTAATTTGTTTTTATATTGTTTTAAAGGATATACATCTAAACTCCTAAACATAATACCTTTAATTTGTTTTTATATTGTTTTAAAGGATATACATCTAAACTCCTAAACATAATACCGTTAATTTGTTTTAAAGGATATACATCTAAACTCCTAAACATAATACCGTTAATTTGTTTTTATATTGTTTTAAAGGATATAAAGTAACAATCATATAAATAAAAAATATAAAATTTATGTATATGGCTTATGATTTTAATACATCAAAAATATAGTTGGTAAATTTTTCATTTTCTTTATCGTCATCATCGTCATCGCCCCATTGTTTATTACAATAATTTAAAAAATCAATTTTTAAATGTTGTAATTCAGTTTTTTCTATTTTTGGATGTGATAATTGATTTCTTTCACCTGTAAAATCTTTAAAAGAGTTAAATAAATAAATAATGTCATAATTCTTTTTAATATTATTTACAACATTTTTTCTATTTTCAATTTGTTCATCTGACAATTTATTGTCAAGATTTCCTTTTAAAACATCTAATAAATCATTATTACATTTCAAATTTTTCCGTTTTTTAACGACATCTGTTTTAAATATTTGTTCCCAAATTTTTTCTTTATAATCATAAATACATTGATTTATTTTTAATAATTTTGTTTTTTTGCACTCATCAACCTGTATTTTTTCAAGTGTAGTTTTTAATTCTATATTTATTGCATTTGATTCTGCAATTATTGTTTTTAATTTTGCAATTTCAACATTCAATTCTGCAATTGTAGTTTTTAATTTTTCATTTTCATTGCGCAAAAAAATTTCTGTATTAATATGAGTTTGAATAATTACTGATGTTCGTTCTCGTTCTTCTTTTAAAATTGATAATGTTCGTTCATGTTCTTCTTTTAAAATTGATAATGTTCGTTCATGTTCTTCTTCTACATTTTTTTTTCTTATTTCTGTGTCTTTTAATTTTCTTTCAAGTTCATCACATACCGATTTTGGAACAAGTTGTAATTGATACACATTATGCTCATTTTGTGTTAAAGCATTCATATTATATAATATTATTATTTATTATATTTTTAAACCGTTATTTTTGTTAGTTAAATATACAATTGTTGTTCAGAATTTTCATAAACATCTAAACATCTAAACATCTAAACATAATACCTTTAATTTGTTTTTATATTATTTTTAGGGAGGGGGGGGAAAGAAGGGGGAATAAATTTACATTTGGTAGTGTGTATCTATAAACATCTAAACATAATACCTTTAATTTGTTTTTATATTATTTTTAGGGAGGTAAATATTTCTCTCATTATTATAAACAATATTATGCATTTATATTATTCATTATTTATTCTTTTAGGAGCATTCATTCTTTTACATTGGCAAACCAAGAAATTTAAAACATTTAATATGATTTCATATTTATATATATTCGTGGCCATTCTTTTAATTGCATATCAAAATTATAATTATCTCGCCGATGAAATGCAATTAAAGTGCATTATCGCAAATAAGGATGGACAACGTTATTGTGTTAGAGATAGAACAAAAATAAATAAAGCGGCTAATTTATTGGCTACCGTAACGGAAAAATGCAATAAAATGGTTCGTTATATGGAGGCAAAATTTCCAGATGATTCAAGAGTAAGACGATTAGTTGATGGATTTAATCCTTCACGCATAAGTGAAACATTACCAACAAGTGAATTAACTGCCTATAGCGAAAATAAAGGCGAAAAAATCGCATTCTGTTTAAATCGCAAAAAAGAAAACGATAATCAATTAATCGATGTTAATACCCTCATGTTTGTCGCATTACACGAACTATCACATATTATGACCGAAAGTATCGGGCACAAACAAGATTTTTGGGAAAATTTCAAGTTTTTATTGGAAAATGCAAAAGAAGCCGGGATTTATATCCCCGTTGATTATAAAAATAAACCTCAAGATTATTGCGGTATGACTATCACCGATAATCCATACTTTGACTTACAATAAAACCAAACAAACCATTCTAAACCACTATGTATGCAAATGTAAATAAAAAAATATAATAATCAACTCATATCATATTTTTGTAAGGATAAAGGAGTTATGGTTTCCAAGTTGTATCACAAGTAGAACACAAATACAAATATTTCATATTAATATTATCGTATCTAATATAAATAATTTCCCGCAATGTGCTTTTTTTATTTGTATCACAATTTGGATTAGGACATAAAATAGTATTAATACGAGGAAGCGTAGGGTCATACTTTGTATATTCATTAATATTATATGTTTGGTCATTGGTTTTAGTTCCACCCGCATTTGTTCTACTAACACAAATATCCGATTTATCATATTCAGTATCTTCATTCCCACAATTACTACAATAATAAATTAATTTATTTTGATTATTTTCGTCAAGACGAATACGATACATATTACGACAAATAGAACAAAACTTCATTCTTAAAATGGATATAAGTATAATATAATATCAGTTTATTATTATATTATTATTTTAATATTAAATATATTCATTTTTTTCTCTCATTCTCTCATTCTCTCATTCTCTCATTCTCTCACAAATTAAGACAAAAATAATATTACCTATACTAAATATAAATGGAATCAACTTATAATAAATTAACGCCACACGCACAACAATTTTTTGACCGATTAAAAAATTATCTGGATTTACCCATCTATTTTTTTGGCAGCATTCAACGTCCCGATTATTTTTTTGGAGGAAGTGATATTGATGTCGACATTTTCACACCTAATTCAAAAAGCACCCTTATAAAATTACAACATTTTTTACATTTGGAAGAATCCGACTTCAAAAAAATGATGTGGAAAATAAACTCATCTGGACACGTCGTTTCTGGTCATAAAGTTATGTATAAAGAACCTAAAAACAATCTAATTGTTGAATTCTCCATTTATGATGATAAATATAAAACTGATATAATAAAAGAACATTGTCTTAAAATGCGATTGCCTTCTTATATCACCGTTATTCTTATTCTATTAAAAATGTTTTATTATGGATTACACATTATACCCGATTACTATTATATACAAATAAAACGATTTTTATTAAATACAATGATTAATAAAGAAGATGAAGAAGAATTCTTCGTAGTTATTGATGTCAAAAATCCAAAATAATAAAACTTAACCCTACACTATTTACATCGCATCAATATTACAAAACACTTTATAAAAAGGGAAAAAGGGGGCAACGCCCCCCATAACATCACCTATTTAATATGATTGCTAATAAAAAATTAAATGTCATTAATAATAAAAAGAAAAATTTGATTTATTTATTATTAAAGATTTAGAAAATAACTATAACTATAACTATAACTATAACTATGGAAATATCAAATATAAACACAACCCACAATTTAGGACAATATTTTACAACCAATACTGAACTAAAAGAAAAGATATTTGAATTTATATTAAATAACCCTTCTAATATCTTAGAACCATCTATCGGACAAGGAGACCTAATTGCATTTGTTGCAGATAAAATACCAAATATAACATTTGATATGTATGAAATTGATACAAACATTACATTATTAGATAAAATCCCCAAAGATATGGTTGTTTATGGTGATTTTATAAAACAAACAATCATAAAAACATACAAAACAATAATTGGAAATCCGCCTTATATTAAAACTAAAAAAAACAACTTGTATATTGATTTTATCAATAAATGCTATAATTTACTTGATGATAATGGAGAGTTAATATTTATTGTTCCGTCTGATTTTCTAAAATTAACAAGCGCCTCTAAATTATTAAATATAATGATGACAAATGGAACATTTACCCATATATTTCATCCTCATAATGAAAAAATGTTTAAAAATGCATTTATTGACATTATTGTGTTTAGATATTGTAAAAATAAATTAATTGACAAAAAAATATTATATAATAACAAATTACTCTATATTATAAACAGCAATGGATTAATTACTTTTGCAGAAAAAGAAAATCATAATTGTGTTATGTTTCAAGACTATTTTGATATTTATGTCGGACTTGTTAGTGGAAAAGAAGACGTTTATAAAAATAATGAACTTGGTAATATTGAAGTGTTAAATGGCGAAAATAAAGTAGATAAATATATTTATATTGAAAAATATCCTTGCGAAAATGAAAAAATAAATACACTTTTATTACACCATAAAAAAAAACTAATTGAAAGAGGAATACGAAAATTTAATGAAAATAACTGGTTTGAATGGGGAGCACCAAGAAATATTACTACCATTAATACTCATAATGGTAAAGAATGCATTTACATTTATAATTTAACACGGAAATTAAATGTTGCGTTTTTAGGTAAAGTTCAATATTTTGGAGGTAGTTTAATAATGCTTAAACCCAAAAAAAAATGTAATTTAAAACAGTGCATATCATACATAAATAGTAATACCTTTAAAGATAATTTTATGTTTTCCGGAAGGTTTAAAATAGGACACCGTTCTCTGTCAAATTCATTCATTCCTAATGAATATCTATAATTCTAATTCTAATGTCCTTATATTTGACATAAATGTTTCTTTCCAACTTTGTTTAGGTTTTTGTAAGCAATCTATAAATAGTTTTATTTTTTTATTTATATGTTCATATTTAAATGTTTTATTTTTGCTCCAAATTACTTGGAATGGTAAATTATTTATATTTGGTGTTAATATTGTTAATCCTTTTACACTATTAACAATTATATCACTAGCATCTGTTTTATTTAACACTATGAAATAGTAATCTTTTTTATTATTATTGTTGCATTTTTTATTTTTTAATTTATTGAAAAGTATTTCACTCATCTTACCATTTTCATAAGATTTATCCCTATGAATATCTAACATTTCATTTGTGTAAGAATATACACACATTGCTAAATTACCTGTATTATCGCTCGTAGTAGTAGTAGTAGTAGTTTTTATATTGATTGGAATCCAACCATACATATAATCAAATGCTATAATATCATACCACATTCTAATTTTTGGTTTTTTTATTTTTTCGCCAAACTTTTCAATAAGTAATTTAATTACGCCATCTTCATCCATACAACTATTTATTCGGCCATCTTCATTTTGGGTTGAAAACTGAAATGGATGCAGTTTTAAATATTTTTGAATTTTATACATAATTAAAGGCAATTGCTTTAATCTCAAAATACATCCCCTAAACCATTTTTGTATTTTAATTATGTTATTTTCATCAATAGTTAATGATGAAAATAATTGTGTTATTGAGACTGATTGTAAGTTTATTTTTGAATTATTCATATAGTAATTATAATATATATTTATAATAAGTTATTTTATTTCATTTTTTATAATAAATCATTCATCTTTATCATCATCTTTATCCGTAAATATGTCTTCTATATTCGTTTCAGTTAAGTCTGTATCTGTCGCGTTATTTTTTGTAAAATTATGTATTATTGTATTCGAATTTGTATTAACTAAGTCCCCCGACAAAATCGAATTTTCATATAATTTACGCAATATATCATTGGGTGCATCATTGCCTATTTTAATTAAATTATGTTCTCTCAAATATCGTTTTATATCCGGTATTGTATGAGATTTTAATTCTTTATGAGCATCTAAAACCATTTTACGCGTATTTTTATTTTTAATTAATATTCCAAACGACCTTTTGAGTTTAGAACGACCTAACGTATATTTGTGTTTATATGTTTTTTTAATTATTTTTTTTATTGGAATACCATACATTATACCATTTGTTTCATTATTATTGGTTGTTATTGCATTTGCTTTGTTTGACGATATAATAGACTCATTATAAATTTGTCTATCACCACCACCACCACCACCACCACCACCATCATCAATCGTATTTAAATGAACATTATCATTATCATTATCGCTATAAACATCATTATTGCTATAAACATCATTATCGCTATAAACATCATTATCGTCATCATTTGTATTTTTACTGGCGACATTGGCACTACTGACATTTGAAAAAATATCTGGTATATTATTTTGCTTTGTATTTGTAGTTGTATTTGTATTTGTATGTATATTAGCCGATGGTGAAATTTGTTTTTTATGCTTGTTATGGATAATTTCTCTCAATAACTGTAATTTTCTTTGTCGTCTATTTAATTGCAATGAAGGAGATAAATGTTCTTGTATTTCAGTGTCATTTATATTCAGTTTTTGTGTTTTTTTCCAATCACGGTAAGTTGGTTTTATTCCATTTCTTAATATACCATAAGGAATTTTATCATCAATTGAATATACAGGCACAAAATTACTTAATGACGGTGAATTATCAAAATCATTTGGAACATCAACATTTATTAATGAATGCTTGGGTTCATTTGTGTCAATATGCTGTTTTAAACGATATGGATTATGCAACGTTTTTTTATAAATCTCATCCCGACGTTTCTGTTTATTTTTTTCATATATTGCTTTTTCATTTTCAACCGACTTTACCGAAGACAATACCTGCAAATATTCCATTGACTCATTAAAATCATCTTTATTATGAGAATGTATTATTGATGACTGAGTTTGAGATTGAGATTGAGACTGAGATTGATTAACAACTCCAGATTTTAATGATAATGGATAACCCAATGTAGTTGCTGTTTTCGGCAATTGATTTTCAATTTGCTTTAACTTGTGGTCTTTTAAACGTCGCAATAATAATTTTTGTTTTAAAATAGGAGAAATAATCGGCTTATCTTGAGGTGCCTTGGAAACATCTTTCTTTTTTCGGGTTTTTGTTAATCCCTTATAACTAAATAAATCTGGATTTACTTGAATTATTTTTTTATTGTCCTTATCTTTATTATTCATTAATTTAATTTTAATAAGTTAATAAGACTATAATTTATACGTAAAAAAAAACATAATTAATTACGTATAAATAAACATACACAAACATAAATATACATAAATAAACATTGTATTATATTGTATTATATTGTATTATATTGTATTATATTGTATTATATTGTATTGTATTATATTGTATTATATTGTATTATATTGTATTATATTGTATTATATTGTAGTCCATTTTAATGGTCTGTTATATATCTTGCTCCAATATTCATTGCCTGCAATTCTTGAAACAATAATTTACACGCATAAGGTATCTCAACTCTTCTAAAGTCTGTCATATTATTACACATTTTACAATAAAATATTTTATCTTTCGCATTAAATACTGCACTAAACCCACAACACTTACACACAAATGTCTCATATTTATCTGATGACACATATAAACGTTCATGAACTAATCCTGCCGCTCCATGTCCAATTGCCGCATCTCGTTCCATTTCTCCAAAACGATGACCACCTTCCCGCGACCTTCCTTCCATTGGCTGTCGTGTTAAATTCACCATCGGTCCATTTGCTCTACTATGAACCTTGTCATTTACCATGTGTTTAAGACGCTGATAAAATACAGTTCCAATAAAAACCGAACAATCATGTTGTTGTCCCGTATATGGGTTATATAATATTTCATTGCCATATGATTCATGTCCTAATTCGGCTAATTTTTTGGATATTTCTTCAACCGTTAATTCGCTAAACGCAGTGCCATCACCAAATAGACCTAAATCAATAAGCACGGTCGTTAAAATTGTTTCCATTAATTGTGCAATCGTCATTCGGGATGGAATTGCATGTGGATTAATAATAATATCTGGTCGCTTTCCATTCGCAGTAAAAGGCATATCTTCTTCGTTAATAATAAGTCCAGTCGTTCCCTTTTGCCCCGCACGCGACGCAAACTTATCGCCAATACCAGGTTTTCGGGTCGTTCTTAAACGCACTTTCGCAAAACTATATCCATCTCCATTTTTATTAATATAATTTTTATCAATATATGTCTCCTCCGATGTGCGATACATCTTGCTTTGGTCTTCATATTTAATTCGCTGTGTATCATCATTTCGGTTTTCCTTAATAGGTGTCACCTTTGAAATAATAATGTCCTTATTATTCACTAAAGTATTTTCGGGCATAAATCCAACGCTATTTACTTTGGAATAATCGCCGAATTTCATTTTCTTGGTAATTGCTGGATTGGGCTTGCAACGTATCTCTTCATCACCATTGATTTTTTGTTTGTCCTCATCCTTTTCAGTATGATAAATCGTCGCCAAAAACATCCCTCTGTCAATTGAACCCTTATTAATTAAAATGGAATCCTCTTGATTATAACCCGTATGTGTCATAATTGCCACTGTAACATTACAACCCGATGGAATCTGATTTAAATGAATCATATCCATCAACCGCGTCTCAATCAATGGACGTTGCGGATAATTTAAAATATACGCCGTCTTATCCATTCTCTCATAAAAATTGGACGCATAAATACCTATCGCCTGTTTTGCCTGCGCTGACTGATATGTATTACGAGGCGACTGATTTCTCTCCGGAAATGGAATACAAGATGCCAATATTCCAAACATCGTGCTTTGATGAATCTCACAATGTGTATATTTCTTTAATACATTTGACTCGTCCATTAAATCGTTCGTATTCATCGCAATAAGTGAATAATTTTGTTCGTCCTGATCAATATATTCAATAATGGAATTCTCAATCAACATTTCTTTCCAACTATCATAAAATTGTTTGCATTTTTCAACAGAACTACGGAGTCCCTGTTTATCAAAATCAAAATCGTCTTTCATATCTTTCGCCAATATTTGCATAATCTCCTCTGATTTGGATTCAGTATTATTCGTAGAATAACCAATTAAAAGATGTTCCCACTTCAATTCACCCGATTCCAATTTGTCAATTATTTTCTTCGTATAAAAAGGTAATCTGGTTTCGGGATTCACACGCAAAACTGGACGCGTTACACGTCCGCCATCATTGCATATTCTCAATTCTTTTGCAGCATAATCAAATACTATCGATGTATATATATTAAAAATACCTTTATATTTTTTATCTTTTAGTTGTTTAAATAATTCAATTGGATTGGTTGTAATACCTATCCACGCCCCATTCACAAACACCTTGACTTTATTATAAAGAACTAAAGGGTCCGTTCCAATTACGGAATATCCACTATCAGGTTGCTGTGCCAATAACGCAAAATATTCATGAATCGGTATTGGGTCTGACGGAATTGTTACATGACACATATATGCCAAATTTTTAACAATGCCCACCGACTGTCCTTCTGGCGTTTCCGCTGGACATAAAAATCCCCACGTAGTATTATGCAACTTACGTGGAGGAATCAATTTACCACTTTTATCTGTGGGTGTCGAAATTCTACGCAAATGACTCAATCCACTTGTATAAGTTAAACGATTTAATACTTGCGCAACACCTACCTTATTATTGTTTCCCGAATGTTTTATACTAAAATCACCCGTTGATAATGCACGTTTCAATCCATTCTCAATCGTTGTCGGCTTAAAAATCTTATAAATATTCGTTTGATTAATAATATTTTCATAATCTTCCGTCGCTCTCCAAGGACCAATATCAATCTCCTTAATAATTTGTCGCTCCATATCCTTCACAAACTTATTAAAATAATTACGAAATAAATTATTAATTAATATTCCAGTTAAATCAATGCGTTTATTTAGATATGAATCGCGGTCATCTTGCGGGGCCATTTCATTCGCAACCAATAACAATTTGTATGCCATATATCCCAAATAATATATTTTTTGGGTTTTAGTTGCACAATGCGGAAATAGGTCATTATTTAAAATATCCAATGCAAAATCGTGTTTCTTTTTAATACCAGTTTCTTTATCCATATTAAGGGGAGTGTACATAACCATATTCGTGATATATTTTAAACAATCTTCTTCAGTCAAATATTTATTTGCATCAATAATTGATGCTTGTAAATAATAAATCAATTCTTGTTTCTTAATAACTGTGCTATGTATGTATTCATCCACATTTTGTAAAATATATGAGCAAATATCTTTGTCGGCTACAATACCCAATGCACGAAATACTATAAAAACGGGGATTGGTTGTTTAATACGCGGCAACTGAATTACAAGCGGATAGCCAAACCCATTATTTTTTGAACTTACCATCATATTAATTTGTTTAGGAGAAATACACTTAAAATCGGGAACAGACTTAACCTCTGCTTGCCACAAATATTTGGTATTATTTTTAATATTATAAACATATACTTTGTTTTCTGCTGCACGTTCTTGTCCCAATACGGTTTTTTCAGACCCATTAATAATAAAATATCCTCCGGCATCAAATTTACATTCGCCAATTAATGCGGGTTCAATATGTTTGTATTCGGATAACATGCAAATAACGGACTTTAGCATAATAGGCAATTTTCCAATGTGTATTTTCGGCAATACTTTGTTGTATATTTGCATATTTTCCATTGTTTCACCACTTCTCACTACTGTTTGAATATTTATATCCAAAAACATCGCCGATGAATAAGTAAAATTGCGTAATCTTGCCTTATTAGGAAGCATATCGTTTTTAACACCATTTAGTTCATATATTTGAGGTTTCTCCATTTGGAAATTTTCAAACGACACATAAATTTCAAAATTATTCTTTTTATGTATTGGGTTAAATTCTTTGGGAGAAGTAATCGGCTCATGTTTATTAAACATCTCAATTGTTTTAATTAATTGGTATTCCACAAAATTATTATAAGACTCCAATTGATGTCTAACCAAACGATTTAAGGGCTGGTCCTTAAAATATGAACCTATAATGGTCCATGGAGTTTCCAAATTTAAATGACAACGAGAATCCTGCTGTTCTTTTTTATTCATATTATCATTGTCATCATCATTCATTGTGGTTTGTTCCATTGTTTTTGATGATGACATTAAATATTTTATCTATTTGATACCATTATTGTCATTTCTTTATATTATTTTCATTTTTTTTTATTTGAATTTATTGGAATCTTTATTTTATTTATTTATTGGATGCCTCACAATATTAAATCTATAAAGTCATTTATTATATTTTCTTATATTATATTATTCAAGGCTATTTATTTTAAACAATTAAAAACAATGAGTTCAAGAAAATCTGTAAATTATACAACTGGCGGAGTTTCGGGTCGTCCTATTTTAGGAGTAACAATAGATGACCATTCCACAAAAGGTGGAGGCATTCCCGGTTTAATGGCCCCCGCAACTCTTGACGATGACCGCACTTATCTTAATTGGGAACAACCTCGGTTTTCTCTTCGTGAAGCATGGAACACCACATATCAATCTCAATTAAAACGCGCAAATATACCCAAACCCGTTTGCACTCCTTTTCGCGTGGTTACCAATTCTGGCGACCTACTTTCGCGCAAATATTACAGTTGCGGAGGTCCTTGTCAAACATTCCAATCTCGCCCCAATATGCGCGGATTAAGAACTCATTTTGGACATATTGCAGATAAATGCGACGGGTCTGGTGTGCCACCCGCATCCTGTAATACAAAATATGTTTATGATTCATCCGACTATATTACATACAAAAAACAATCGGCTATTGCAAAAAATTATAACGATATCTCAACTGGCGGTAATGCAAGCAGCACAAGTCAAAGCGCTATTCGCGCTATTCATCGCTATTAAAATATGGGGTCAAGGGGGTCCCCTTAGGGTTTTTATGTAGGACATAAAAAAATAACTAAGATAGTTATTCATATTATTAGACAATAAAATGAATGAATGAATGAATGAAAAAATGTCCAATAAACAATTAAAAGTTAAATTGATTTTTTTAAATCATTTTAAGTAGCGGATTTCGGTGTAAATTTAACTTTTCCACCACATATATCTACTAATTCATCAAATCCATCATTATTTAAATCTTCATATGATTCTTTCAAATCTTCATATGCTTCTTTCAAATTATCATATTGTGCATTCAAATTATCATAAACTGATTTTAATTTTGTGTTTTCATCAATTTTATTTTCCAATTCAATACTTGTCTGTTCATATAGTTTATTCAAAATAATATATTCAGCATTTTGTTTTGCAATTGTTTGGTGTGTTTCATCAATAATTTTCATTAAATATTGAATTCTATCAGTTTGCGATTCGGTATTCATTATTTTAAGTTCTTAATTAATTACTTATATAACTTTATTTATATTGCAAAAATAATAATCAATTTTTTATTTATTTAATAAATAAATTACAAATGAAAGAATAATATAATTATTATATATATTATTCTTTTTAATATGATTACATTAAAGGAACTTCTTTCAAAAATTATTGATTTTATATTATTATATAGTGTATATTTCATTTTATTTATTTTATTCATATTAAACATTTCATAAACATTTTTGAACCCCTCCTCCGTCCCCCCTCATATTCTATCGTTTTTATTTCTCTCAAAAATAAAAATATAATTATTTAAACGTTTTTATTTCTCTCAAATCATTCAAAATAAAAATATAAATTGAGAGAAATAAATTAATTAAACAAATAATGTTTATCGGCTTATATCCCAAAGGTTAAATTAATAAACGTTTTTATTTCTCTCAATTCATTCAAAATAAAAATATAAATTGAGAGAAATAAATACAAATCAATAAAACATTGAATGTTTATCGGCTTATATCCCAAAGGTTAAATTAATAATCGTTTTCATTTCTCTCAATTCAATCAAAATAAAAATATAAATTGAGAGAAATATACATTCATTAATAAAACAAATAATGTTTATCGGCTTATATCACAAAGGTTAAATTAATAATCGTTTTCATTTCTCTCAATTCAATCAAAATAAAAATATAAATTGAGAGAAATAAATACAAATCAATAAAACATTGAATGTTTATCGGCTTATATCCCAAAGGTTAAATTAATAAACGTTTTTATTTCTCTCAAATCATTCAAAATAAAAATATAAATTGAGAGAAATATACATTCATTAATAAAACAAATAATGTTTATCGGCTTATATCCCAAAGGTTAAATTAATAAACGTTTTTATTTCTCTCAAATCATTCAAAATAAAAATATTAAATTGAGAGAAATAAATACAAATCAATAAAACAAATAATGTTTATCGGCTTATATCCCAAAGGTTAAATTAATAAACGTTTTTATTTCTCTCAATTCATTCAAAATAAAAATATAAAATGAGAGAAATATACATTCATTAATAAAACAAAGAATGTTTATCGGCTTATATCCCAAAGGTTAAATTAATAAACGTTTTTATTTCTCTCAATTCATTCAAAATAAAAATATAAATTGAGAGAAATAAATTAATTAAAGCATACAATTATATTTTATTTTTGAGAGAAATGTCCGCGAAATATGAAATAAGTCGCGGATGCCTTGCGGGAATATAGGGGGCTTTTTCACTCTAAAAAATGTCCAAATTAGTCCGTTATGCTTATGGAATATAGGGGGCACACCAGCGAGCCACAAAGTGGCGAGCGAATGGAGCAAGATGCCGTAAGGCATCCGCGACTTATTTCATATTTCTCTCAATTCATTCAAAATAAAAATATAAATTGAGAGAAATAAACATTCATTAATAAAACAATGAATGTTTATCGCTTTATATCCCAAAAGTGAATCAGCAATTTTATTCCTCTCAATTCATTCAAAATAAAAATATAAATTGAGAGAAATAAACATTCATTAATAAAACAATTAATGTTTATCGCTTTATATCCCAAAAGTGAATCGGCATTTTATTTCTCTCTTGTAAATGAGAGCGTTAAATAAACAAATTAATTATTAAATAATTTGTTTATAAAATTTGAAAGTTTGTTTAGTTTATAATTGAGTGAGAACATCTGGATTAGTTAGTGTATTATAAATGTCATCAATCATTTTACTATTGTCCTCAGCACAATCTTCAAAACCATCCATTTTTTACAACTATCTTATATTATTTATATAAATACATATTATATACAAACAGTTAAAATAAAATATTTCTCTCATTTCTCTCATTTTTCATTTTCAAAAACTTATAAATGACAACTCCTTATGCGGTTTCTGTAAATAAAGGGTCTTCCACATATAGTGGCTATTTAAATGCACCTATTTTAGGACCTTTATCCACAAATCAAACACCTGGAAACATTCCCAAAAGTTTTTTAGGAGTATTACCAACCGTTAAACAAACACCACAACAATTTTACACAAATCAAGACCCTGTATATGCTAACGAAAACACAAATATGCGCAATTATTTTCGCAGAGTTGCTATCAGCACAAATCAAAAAGCACAACAATATATTGCCGCGAAAAAAACGACACCTATGGCTGTCTGGTCCCCTTCAACCGGAAATTTATATGCTACGAGCGGACACGCCAATTATATTGCCCCAATGCCCTCATCTATGTATGTTAATGCACGAAAAGCCGCCGCAGTTGGAAAATCTGCTTATGGTATAGGACAACCTACATATACACCCCAATCAACCAAATCATATTTCCCAACTGAAATGAGAACCCACCTGCGTAGAGTGCGGTCGGGCGGCTGTATTGCACCTAAAAAACAAGGAGCCATTGAAAATGATTCACTGCGAAATCCGCGCATTTGTAGTTGGGGGTCAATCGTGCGAAGCACATATTAATCTAATCAAACTAATTTGAGAGAAAAAATTGATAAAATAACATAATTATAATATTTATGTTATTTAAAGTATATATTAATGTGCATTCATCTAAATTGTAAAACAAAACCCACTTTCAATTATGAAAATAAAAAAATGGCATTATATTGTGCCAGTCATAAATTGGATGGGATGACTGACATTAAAAATAAAACTTGTAATCATCCAAATTGTAAAACAATACCCGCATTTAATTATGAAAATGAAAAAGTGAGATTATATTGTTCAACACATAAATTGGATGGAATGATTAATATTATATCTAAAACTTGTATTCATCCAGATTGTAAAACCCAACCCATTTATAATTATGAAAATAAAAAAATAGCATTATATTGTTTTAGTCATAAATTTGATGGGATGACTGACATTAAAAATAAAACTTGTATTCATCCAGATTGTAAAACCCAACCTGTTTATAATTATGAAAATGAAAAAGTGAGATTATATTGTGCAAAACATAAATTGGATGGAATGATTAATATTAATATTAAAAATAAAACTTGTATTCATCCAGATTGTAAAACAATACCTGTTTTTAATTATGAAAATAAAAAAATAGCATTATATTGTTCAACACATAAATTGGATAATATGATTGATATTATATCTAAAACTTGTATTCATCCAAATTGTAAAACAAGACCCAATTTCAATTATGAAAATAAAAAAATAGCATTATATTGTTTTAGTCATAAATTGGATGGGATGATTGATATTAAACATAAAAGGTGTATTCATCCAAATTGTAAAACAAGACCCAATTTCAATTATGAAAATAAAAAAATAGCATTATATTGTTTTAGTCATAAATTGGATGGGATGATTGACATTAAAAATAAAACTTGTATTCATCCAGATTGTAAAACCCAACCTGTTTATAATTATGAAAATGAAAAAGTGAGATTATATTGTTCAAAACATAAATTGGACGGGATGATTGACATTATATCTAAAACTTGTAAAACATATTTATGTTATACACACGTGCAAAATAAATATGATGGCTATTGTTTATTTTGTTATATAAATATGTTTCCAGATAAACCTGTATCGCGAAATTATAAAACAAAAGAATATTCGGTTGTTGAATTCGTTAAACAAAATTATCCAGAATTTAGTTGGATTGCTGATAAAAAAATAGATTTTGGATGTTCAAAAAGAAGACCGGATTTATTATTAGATTTAGGGTATCAAATAATAATAGTGGAAATAGATGAAAATCAGCATATTGATTATGACTGCAGTTGTGAAAATAAACGTATTATGGAATTATCTCAAGATGTAGGTCATCGTCCAATTATATTTATACGTTTTAATCCCGATGAATATATTTCCAATAATGAAAATATTTCATCTTGTTGGGGAATAAATGGAAATGGCATTTGTGTTATTAAAAACAAAAAAATGAATGAATGGACGCACCGATTAGATACGCTATCATCGCAAATCAATTATTGGATTCATAATAAAACCAATAAAATCGTTGAAGTAATACAATTGTTTTATAATGACCCGGAAACAGAATATGATTAGAATATGATTAATTTATTTTTACAATATACCAATTAAACCAGACTATATATATATTTAATGATGTTGAATATATATATAAATATTTTTTAACGTCTAACTGCTAACTTAGTAATACTTTGTTGTCCTTTTAATCTGTATTGTAATTCTTTAAATAATTTATTTAATAATTCATTTAATCTGGTGCATATTTCATCTATTGGCGTATTATATGCGCGCGTCATATCAGGCAATATATGATAATGATATAGAGGCTCACTCATGGTTGACATATCTAATGACATATAGTTATCCAGATTGCTTGTAGTAATATTAGTAATAATACTATAATTTGATTCAATATATTCTTTAATATTATTTAAATATATTGTAGTTGTGTTTTGATTATTGGGTTCATTAAAATTTAAAGCACTTACATTTTCAATTTGGGTATCAATATAACTTATAATTTTACATTTTTTAAAATCTTGTTGTTTAATTGAGTTTATAAATGAAACCAACTCATCTTTAATAGCCAATATTTTATAAAAATAGTTTATCTCACTGAAATTTAATAGGTCTGACAATATTTTTATGTGGTAGTATAATGATATATTTGCAGCAAAATTATACTCAACTGATTTTTTATTATATTGTAAATGTGTATAAAACCAATAACTAAAATTAACATTATTATAGTTGTCTGGAAATATCTCACTCATATAACGATTTTTTTCTGTATATTGATTATGTAAGTCAATTAATAAGTTTATTAAAAAATAGATTTTAATATTAAAGTCATTAATTTTATCCCTCTGAAAACAAATAAATAATCGTTCCAAATCTTCATCTGGTATATGGTTCATTTGGTTATCCTTATAAACAACATGCGGTGCTATATCGGTGTCATAATTAAACATTTTTAGTAAGTAATATTTGCAAAAATATTTTTTGATTTTACATACTGAAAGAATATAAACTAATATTTTTGCATAAATTGTTATATTTTGTTCATTTTCAAGATATTGTATTTTTTCAACATTGCAATTTTCTGCTTTTGATTTTTCATAATTAAAATGTTTATCTGTTTCATTCTCATATCTAACAAATAATTCATTATAATTAAATGTCATTTAAATAAATTATTTTTTTAATATATCTTTAAATACAACCGATACAATATAATATCCAATATTGTTTTTAATATTTTTTTTAACACACTATAAAATATTATATTTTCTATTATATTTTCTATTATTATTATATGAATCCAAATAATGATGGAGATGTGAATAAATTGAAATTTCCAGAGGTTCCGTCTCATCCATTGCTGCCAAAAGCACCTACTAATAAGATTGTTATGTTAGGCTCAAAAAACATGATACAAGAATCGATTGGAACATTTGGACGAATTAGTTTAATTAAAGAGAGTTTAAATAATAAAAGCACTGATAAACCGTTTGTTCCATTATATAAAGCAAAATATACATACGATGGAAACGTGGTTGTCACATATTTTATTGTGAATGTTGATAAACATATAACATATTTTTATGCTTTAAATGCAAATGGAAAAAATTATTATTACGACCATTATATCAAATATTATGAATCTATATCAATAAATGACCTTTATAGAACGATTACAACCAAAACAGCAGATAAATATGATTATATTCATTCGCCTTTATGTTATAATATTAATGAAATACAAGATGATAATAAAAAAGCGTTAAATGATAAACTGATTGAATATGCGTCATTTTTAGAAAATGAAATTCGCAAATGTATATTTGTTGGTGGAAAACGGGGACGACGACGACTACGACCTTCTAAATCTAAACGACGACGGTGTTCCAAATCAAAATCTAAACGACGGTGTTCCAAATCAAAATCTAAACGACGACGTTATTAATTATATCTTTTGCATTGAATAAAGAAGGGTTTTTATATAAAATAATTATTGTCGTATATAAAATAATTATTTTTTGATGCAATACCACTTATTAAAGTTATTCAATATCGGGCATTTTAATATTCAATGCCATTCCAGCAACGTAATCAGAATTCCAAACATGTAATAAATGAATAATAATTGTATATAATTCTTTATGTGTATTGTAATTTGTATAATTTAAAATATAATTATCACAAAAAAATGAAAAAGGTAATTTCTCGGGTTCTTTTTCTATTTTCTCATTAATAATGTTAAAATTAACATTGTTTATACAGTCAATTTTATTAAGATTAGAATATGCGTTAATATTATCCATAATGTAATTTATCATATCTATATTTGGTGTGTTATCACTACATACTGCCTGTTGAAACTTAATAATATTATAATACTTTAAAAATATTTCTATGTTATAACAAAAATTTAATTCTTCTTCATTCGTATTTAAAGTATAAATATTTGAATATAAACTACGATAATCAAAATAATCACATGTGGTATTTAACATAATACTGTATTTTTCTAAAAAATCAATAATAATAGTAAGGGAAGATATGTCTTTATGTTTTAATAAAAAAAGAATTGCATTATTTTCTGAAATAAGATGGATATCATCATTATCAACGCCGCATTCTTTTATAATATCATTCAAATCAAATTGTTTGAGAAAAAAGTTTTTAAAAAAATATAGTTTTAAATTAAATTTATTTAATAAATAAAACAATTTTTTACAATGAACAAGATTTTGTTCTAATAAATGATTGCTTTCTCCTTGTGAATAAAGTTCGCCTAACTTAAAATTAAAAGTCAAATCAGAAACCGATTGTTCAATTTTGGTATAGTTTTCAATGTCAATTTTGGTCATTATGCTACAAATATATTTTAATATCAAATACTTAAATATAAATAAATACTAATTTTATTTTTAATATCTTTTTTATCACAAAATAAATGAGGGGGAGGACAAATTTCTCTCTTTAAAATGAAAAATAAGTTAAAACTTAAATATAAAATACTTAAATATAAATAAATACTAATTTTATTTTTAATATCTTTTTTATCACAAAATAAATGGGGGGAGGACAAATTTCTCTCTTTAAAATGAAAAATAAGTTAAAACTTAAATATAAAATAATATGTAATTAATAATAGATGGAAAATATACAAGAAACTCAACAACCCCAACCCCTTAAAAATGATGGTGCATTATTATCGCCAGAGGAATTAAAGAAGCGAGAAAAACAAGCAACTATTCCTTGGGTAGAGAAATACAGACCAACGGATTTTGATAAAATTGTAATCGAGCCATTTAATCGGCGTATTTTGCAGAATATTTTAAATATGGGTTATTTTCCTAATTTATTGTTGTATGGTCCTCCGGGGACTGGTAAAACAACTACCATTATTAATCTCATCCATGCATTTCAAACCCGCTATTACACCAAAAACAATGACCTAATTATTCATTTAAACGCATCAGACGACAGAGGAATAGACATTATTCGTAATCAAATATGCACGTTTGTGAATTCGAGTGGGCTTTTTAATACGGGACTTAAATTTGTGATATTGGATGAAATTGATTATATGACAAAAAATGCACAACATGCATTGCGATATTTGCTTACAAACAATATGCAAAATGTGCGTTTTTGTCTTATGTGTAATTATATTAGCAAAATAGATGAAGGATTGCAAAACAATTTTTTGAAATTGCGGTTCAATCAATTACCTGCTGTAGAGATTTTTTCATTTCTTGAAAACATTATTATACATGAAAATTTGTCCATAGATGCAGATACAATTCGGTCTATTCAAATGTTTTATAAATCCGACATTCGCAGTATGATTAATTTCATTCAAACCAATCAGGATTTTATGATTTATTCAACGCCTTCTTCTTCTTCATCTTCTGCAATTAAACCCCCAAAAATTAAAAAGAAAAATATGTTTATGATACAAAATTCGCCAACCATTCAAATTATTAATGATAATATATGGATTGAATTTATTGATAAAATACGGACTACTGCAACAACTATATCATTGGATAACAATATAAATCAGTTTGTGGAATTTATCTATTCTGTATCAATACAATATAGTATTGATGTAAAAACAATTATTAAATTGCTATTGCATTATATTATTCGCAATAATATTCATCAAAACACTGGCGAGAGCGATGCGGATGCCCCCCAATTGAATGCATTTTTAATATCAATTGAAAATATTATGCATGCAGACGACATAAAAGTTGATATATATCTTAAATATGTATTAATCAAAATAATCAAATTTTTGACATAATAATGCTATAATGCTATAATGCTATAATACTATAATGCTATAATACTATAATGCTATAATGCTATAATGCTATAATGCTATAATGCTATAATACTATAATGCTATAATACTATAATGCTATAATGCTATAATGCTATAATGCTATAATGCTACAATACTATAATGCTATAATACTATAATGCTACAAAGAAAAAAAATGAAATAACAATTATTTTTATGAATATATTTATAGTTAAACAAATATATTTATATTATAATGGATACAAATAATGACAAAATTGAGAATGAGTGGATTTCATTTTTAAGGGCGAAACGTATGAATGAAAATGTGGGTTGTATGTCCGAAGACATTTATTCTATATTTAATAAACCGATTGGTCCTACTGCATTTATATCTCCGTCTCCTATTGTGGATAATATTAATTTGTCAAATAAGCCGAAATTAACGGAGCCATCAAATATGCCATTAAATGACATATATATTAATCCGCGAAATAAAACGTTAAAATCCAAATCAGTATTAAAGGAGGGCACTGATGACCTTGACCTTGACCTTGACCTTGACATTTGTGAGATGGATGTAGAAGAAGAGGAAACAACGGAGGGATTGCCGGAGGATTTTCATATATCCACCAAAACGAAGAGTGCATTTTTGAGTAAGCCAATCGACATAAATAGTATTTTTTGGAAGTTGCCTGTGTTGTTTTATGAAACAAATGAGATTGGAATAATTAAAAAGCAAATAAAGGTGAATTTGAACAAAGAAATTGAAATACAAGAGTTGGAAGAGCGGTGTGAGAAAATAAGAGAAGCGGGTTATGTGGTAGATGATTATGTTATTAAAAACATTGTTAGACCATCGGGATTATTTAAGAATACGCGAAAAATTAGTATAGGAGTTTCAAAGAAGGATTTATTGGGTAAAAACGTGAAAAAGAAGGGTGCATTTTATAATTGTTTTGTGATATTATTGAGATATAGAGAGAAAGAAGAGGATGATTATCGCGAATATCATATGAAAGTATTTAATACTGGAAAAATTGAGGTTCCGGGAATTCAAAAGGACTATATTTTTAAAAATTTGTTGGATTTATTGATTTCAATTTTAAATCCTTTATTAAAAACGGATAATAGTGATAGTGATATTATTCCCACCCTGGATGAGACGACGGATATTTATTATAGAGAAAATGTGAATGAAATGGTAATAATTAATTCGAATTTTTATTGTGGGTTTCAAATAAATAGAGAGAAATTGTATGAAATTCTAAAAAATAAATATAATTTGCAAGTAATATATGATTCTTGTTCTTATCCTGGAATTAAATGTAAGTTTTATTATAATAGTAAATTAAACGCAAAAGAACAAACTGGAATTTGTCCGGCTGCTTTAGATAAAAATGCGACTGTGACTGCGACTTTGCCCCCAGATAATATGATTTCCGCCATTACCATAGATAAAAATATGAATGAGAATGAGAATGAGGAAGATGATATTGAAGCCCCTAAAAAACCGACAAAACTGAAAAAAAATAAAAAAGAAAAGAATAAGGATATTCAGGAATTATCGTTTATGATATTTAGGACAGGAAAAATATTAATTGTTGGTAAATGTGATGAAAATATCCTTAAAAATTGTTATAGTTATTTACAAAATATACTTCAGGCAGAATATTCACATATTTATTTAGATTCCAACTTATTTAAGGAATCTTTGATTTAAAATGGCTTATTCATAATTAAAATAAAAAAATAATGCACGATATATAAAGATATATAAAGATATATAAAGATATATAAAGATATATAAAGATATTAATTTATATTTTTTTTGAGAGAAATGGTTTAAGTTGATTTAGATAAGTTTTAATTCGTTAAAGATAATATATACAAAATATAAACTTTATAATAATATAGCATATAATATGTCGTCAATTGCATCTCAAGCGAAACCTCCTTTATCTCAACAATCTTCAGCAAAAACTGCAAATCAGTCTCTTGTTCAATCTAAACCAGTGGTTCCAGTCGTTGCTGCAACACCTGCAACACCTGCAGCATCACAGACAATAACAGTGGATAATATTCAATATAGATTTCCTTTAGATAAAACATTAAAATCTGCGACAAAACTGTCAATACAAAATGATAAACCGATTATGTTAGATTATTGGACCGCATCACTTGACAAAAAAATAAATGTGGGTATTACTCCAGATAAGGACCGTTATTTGGTGAAAAGTCAGGATGAATATACCAGTAAAATTGTGAAATTATATAGTATTGACAATGTAGATTTAATTGCCGAAACCGAAAATTCTATTTATATTGTATCGAACAGCATTGGAACAAAAAAAATAGAATAAGACGGCGCACTGAATTAGACCACTAAAATAATGATTATGTTATTATAATCATTATTATAATCATTATTATTTTATTAACTGGCTTTGCGATATTGGAATTTCGTGGATGCCCAACAATTTGTAATGAATGTTTTTATATTCTCTCTAAAGTATGACTTACAAATAATAGGACATTTAAAATATATTTTTTGTTTTTACATAAAGTATTTCAATCAATGTGTGTTTCACTGATAGGAGGGGAATTTTACATAAACTAAACCCATACAGTTCATATAAATGCAATTATTCAATGACATTTAATAAGGTTGTTTATAGGTTTTATGTATAGGGTTTTGTTAGTATAATAAATATAATAAATATAATAAATATAATAAATATAATAAATATAATAAATATAATAAATATAATAAATAGATTGTTATATTTTGTGGTTATTTGAGAGAAATGTAGTTGATTTAAGTGGGAAAAGGACGTTGATTTTTTTCAATTACGAGTGGTTGTGGGATAAGTGTTTGTGGATTAATATAAAGATTAGCAGTTTGATTTATTTGTTTTATTTGTGGTATGAAAGGTGGTGGGCGCGGTTTGGTTAGATTGGCGCTTCCAATTCCTAAAAGAAACGACTCTACATCTGCATAATTATCGGATAATTGAGACCAAGATATATTACCGGGCATTATTCCATTTCCGGGTAATGCGGTATTATATGCTACTCCATATTGACTGTTTGGATAAAGTGTATATGTTTCTGAAAGGGAATAATTGCGTTGTTGCAAATTATAATCGCCTATGGTATTTTTATTTCGGGTTGATGTCATTATTATATTGTATTATATTATATTATATTGTATTATATTGTATTGTATTGTATTGTATTGTATTGTATTGTATTGTATTGTATTGTATTATATTATAAGAGATATTTTTCTTTAATTATTTCTCTCTTTATTATTATTTTTATGTATTTATAATATATAAATATATAATACTATTTTAATTTATGAGTATTCACAGTTCTCCGTCATATAGTGAGGCATATAATATTTTGAAACCGACAAATAATTTTTCACAGTCGCTATCATTGCCATCATCATCTTCATCATCATCATCTTCATATTTAAGAAATAATAACTCAATGAATTCGGTTCATACAATTACACCATCAATGAATTCGGTTCATACAATTACACCATCAATGAATTCGGTTCATACAATTACACCATCAATGAATGTATCTGAATACCAGCCTGATTCAGACCAATATTATTCGGAATCATCATTTCCATCATCTGAAATGTTGGAAGACACATATACGGAGGAATCATCATCTCCATCATCTGAAATGTTGGAAGACACATATACGGAATCACCTAAATCGGATGAATTTATAGAAGACACATATTCGGGAATAGATAACCCATTATCACCGTCATCAATGTCATCACAAACAATGTCATCAATGTCATCACAACCATCACAAACAATGTCATCATTACCATCACAAACAATGTCATCATTACCATCACAAACAATGTCATCATTACCATCACAAACAATGTCATCATTACCATCACAAACAATGTCATCATTACCATCA
>Ga0302186_10000613_pt1 | contig 31560 bp, 25 predicted proteins | sample II_Bog_E1_2_FD_198782 | JGI IMG/M metagenome (GOLD analysis project Ga0302186, IMG submission 198782) | Peat permafrost microbial communities from Stordalen Mire near Abisko, Sweden - II_Bog_E1_1 | ecosystem: Environmental > Terrestrial > Soil > Wetlands > Peat | place: Sweden: Abisko... | reverse complement strand
AAATTAAATTAAATTAAAATTACTATATATATAAAAATTGACTGAGCCATTTCAAAGTTGACAAATTACATTTTGTAACTTATAATATTAGAGTTAATAGTCAAAGTCGAAGGGATGTCATTTCAGGCTTTACAAATGAATCCTCGATAATATAATAAATAAATACATATACAGATCAATCTTATAGATAAGTTAATAGGAACATCGCTGCTGCCAAAAGTGCAGTAAGATTCATATAGAGGAGAGAGTATCATAATCTTGGAAATTTTGAAATTAACTTGAGAATAATGAACTTTGGAAACTATCAAGAGGGATGATGACTTGAAACTCAATTAAATAAGTCTTATCTAACGATGAAAGTTAAGATTTAATTTTAATGTGAAAGATTAAAATTTTGAGAAAAACAAAGAGGATCAGACATAAATTATAATTCGTAACTTAAAAAATCCCCAATGTGCTTTCCTTTGAATTAATTTATTTAATATTTTTTCCACCAAAGATGGAAACATTAATTTTATCATACATTTAATTCTCCAAATTGTCAAAAAATCTGAATTATTGTATATATGTATTTATTTTTCAATTTTTTTAATGATAGCGAAAAATAAATACAGATCAAATGAATTTTTATTAAAAACACTAAAAAAGTTAAAAATAGAAACAATTAGCCTGGATCAGCAATCAAAAAATTATCTTAAAATAATTAGCATCAGTAGGATACGTCATTTCAATATTTCTGTTTATATTATAAACAAATGCGAGCAAATGATTTTATTAAAAATGGTTTCACTTCCAAAAATAATATTTATATGTATCTTATTTGGGAATTTATGCATCTCACAGGATATTTGACCAAATCATTATTTAAAACTAAAGGCTGACTGATCATTTGATATCAAAAGTTAAAGCTATAATTTTAAACTAACTATTATGAATCATAAAAATTGATATTTACCTCCAATCAACCTCTGCAACTCTCACAAGCCTACGAGCTACCAGTTACACTTGAATAAGCTAGAAAAATGAAATACTGACAGAAAAATTCCAAAGAAATCATTAAATTTCCACAATTGTTAAAAAATTAAATTAGAAACATCTTCTCGTCCTCGCTATGAATATGATCAAATATTAGTCAAAAAGTAAATTTAATAGGAACTATCTCCTTTTAAACAAAGTAATTAAAGCAACCGATCAATAAAACTAACTACTGTTCAAATTATATTAGAAACTGATACTTCTCCAAAAACACAGTTTCAACTATTGGCAGCAAGGATATCGCAAAAATAGGTTTTTATCAAAAACAAATTAGAAATAGAATCCATAAATTCAAGAGCATACCCGACTCCAATCAAATTTTGCTAAAGAGTGAGCTTTCTTTGAACACTCTAGAGTAAAAACAAAAGATAAAATGGCATAGTACAAAAGTAGATATCGCAATAGGAGTTTTTAACATTAGCACATTCGAAAGCAGATTTCAACGATGGAAGGTTAAAGATTAGTATTAAAGTAGAGGTTATGAAGAGAAAGCAAAAAGACTGAATTTTTTGAAAAGAAAAAAGAGGGAGGAGAACTCAGAAAGGCCCTTCATAAATATATATAGTGGAGCAAGTCTTTCTAAACAAAAACATGAATAAAAGATAGAATTGATGAGTTTTTATTAAAAGATTGAGCCAAGATGATAGATCTTCGTAAAAATGCTGAAACTTACTTTCTACATTTGCAAAAATCATCAACCTACGATACGAGCCTAAGACGAGTTGTTTTACAAACATTTATAGCATCACTCTGAGATGTAGATTTAAACATATTGATATCCTTATTAACATTAACATTAAAAATGTATTAGTTATCAACGATATTAATAATCATGTACGACTTTATTCATACAATTGGAAGTTGAAATATATTTGACCATTCAACTGAGCATTTCTTTGCTTTTTCTTTTGAATGATCTTAATTTTTCTGATATAGCTTTTGACAGCTTATTTGTTTAAAAAGTAGTAGAACAATTTGCCTTTATTATTCATGTCTTTTCTGATGGAATTTTACAAATCTTGTTTTTCCTTTTGATGTTTAGTATTAATTTCTGCTTGCTGTTAAGCTAAATCGAATTGGCTCCAAGTTTATATCCTCCTCGACTTGTAGGCACCCCCTTACCAGAAGTTATCTTGATCTTCTTGGCCACAGTGGACGGTACTACTATTTTACGAGTTCGTCATTGTATAAATATTATAAAGAAATGAAGTATGCTGATTTAAAAATACACAATCTGATAATTACCGACAATTTCTTAACCAAATTATAACAAAATTAATTCTGATAGTTAAATCTATGTAATTACTAAATAAATGACTATCTGGAAATATTTCGTTAATACTCGTTTATTAAGAGGCCTCATATTCCCTTCCCAATATAGCAATCGTCCACCAAGACCCCATAGGGAAATAATCGTCCACCCAGGATGACTGAATAAGCTCAATTATGCATTCATTAGTTATTATTGAGGCTAAACCTACAATTATTAACTAAGTGATCACTATTTAAACTATTTAGGCAATTTTTTTAATTTGATAACTGGTATATGTCCAAATGAAACAGTTTCACATTGATTTGTGTAAATAAAGAAATAAAACTAAATGCCGATCAGCAATGCTATTGGTAAAAAAGCTAATCATCTTATAAACTATAATTTACAAAAAAATATTAAAAATCAACTACAAAGTATAAAGATTATAAAAGGAAGGTGCTTAAGAGTGTTTAAGACTATGCAGGCATCGTCACAGACACTTGTATCTTCATATTATAAAAAAATTGATGATATATCACGATAAATTAAAATTGATCCGGCTCAATGTTCTTGATGGCTTGATGGGTGGTTAAAATTATTATAAAATCTGTTGATATGGATGTACTTATTAGCAATTCAAGATATTGATTTGATGGTGTAATATTTTAATTTGGTAAAATGAAATAACATCTTTGAATTCCCGCCATTTATAAATCAAATAAAAAGAAAGAATAATTTTACAACCGATTTGATATTTTTCAACATCTTTATCTTTTAAAAATGAATTAAAGTTTCCATCATCGTTTTTGTTGTTGCAAATCTTTTTATATTGACTTCATTGAAATTTATTTATTTTTACAATTTTTAAGTGTTATTTATGGTACGAATAATAATTTTTATTAAGATACTATCTTTCATTGATTCATCTCATTTCCATTGATATAAATCAAATTTTATCAGTTTTCAATCGATATATTTTATAAATGTAAAGGAGTGGAACCCATTTGTTTTAAATTATGGCGAAAAATATATCAAACTATAATATTAAGTAATGGCTAAAAAAGTAAAGAAAGTGCAATAGAAGAAGCCTATTATAGCTTCAAAGACTGTCAAGAAAGCAGCAAAAACTACTCGAACAAAGAAATCTACTAAAGCTCCAGGCGCTCCTGCTCCTAAAAGAATCCCTTTACCTTTATTAGGGTATACGCCTTTACTAAAGAAGACTATTTCTTAAAAGTTTCATGATAACATAAGTTATTGGTATAACGGAACAGAATTAAAAATACATTCAATTCTTTCTCAAACAGGTACAATAGATATTCAACAAAACCCTCTATACAACGCAGGTGTAAGCATGTACAAAAAAGATAAGGTGATTACAAAGGGCGGAGTGGTAAGATCAGAATGGCAGCAATATTCTCATTACATAGACTACTATTATATTTATCTTGAGCAACAGCAGCAGCCACCAGGAAATGCATCAAAAAAAACAGATGACTAAAAAGTATATGTCTTTGCTGGTTTAGGACCATAAGTTGGAAGTTAGCCTGCTAAATGGGATATTCGATTGACTCATGACTATTTTTCTTAAGCATTCAGAGCTTCATACACATAATAAGATGTTAAGCCCTATCCTATTTATCATCTTTCATTAAAAAAAAACCTGAAGCCAATTAAGCACTTTGAACTTAATCCGAACCCCGCTTCAAAAGCTGTCACCAATAATCGCCGCGGAGCAAAATGAAACAATGATCTTCATTGATTTAGCAATATAAATTTTGAAAAAATATAAATTGGCGTAATCTGATTTATGATGAGATTGTACTTTGTTTTTTCTACTAATATTGATGAATCATAGCATTTCTGAAAGAAGAATATGACTATAAAATATAGATGCTGATTTCAAATAAATTTGATAGTAATAATTGGAAATTATAAATATTTGACTCTAACAAAGTAGAGATTTGAATATAAACAAGTAATCTTTCATTTTAAGAATAAGATTATTTATAATTGTTTGTAAAAATATGGGTTGGATTAAAATGTGGCTAAACTATCAAGAAACTGAATCAAGATAAGGAATATATCATTCGAATTATTAAAAAATATCAATAATTTGTTGCTTCTATCTATTTATATTCTAAGTCTAAAATAAACCATCATTTATAATTGAGCGTCCATATATAAAAATCATGCACTAACTTATCCAGTAGACTATATACAGACGGCAGGGCAAACTTGTCCAGGGATTGCTTTTTCCTATTCTGATTAAGAAGATTACACTTCTTCAAGAATATATTTGTTGCCACAAAGATGACAGTTCAGCATATTATTTTGAATAGATTTTACTTCAAATATTTGATGACAATTATTGCAGGATACATACTCCTGCTGATTTGCTTTAATATGTTCTTATATTTTGATGTCGCAAAGCTACATAAACTCCTCATCTGTTATTATCAACTTGATATCATGAAGATTTATTAATTTATCGCATTGATGAAAAGGGCATACTATTTGCTCTTTCAACTTTAGTTTGACTTCTCTCAAATAGGCAGATAAACAATTCCAGCAAAATACATGTTAACAGTTGATCAATGTAAAAGGTATTTTTATTTAATCTTGGCAAAGACTACAATCAGGTCTAACTTATTAGTTGAGTTAGTCAATTCTTTTTAAGCAAGATTCTATCGTTTATACTGGTCCTCTCAAGATAACATGTCTAGTTTTAAAGCATATTTAAGAGATAAGATTAGGCTGTTACTATTTTTTAATTTAAATAATTTTAAGTATTTGATTGAGATTTTTCCCTTTATAGGAAATATATTTGGAATTATTTTTATATTCCTTAATTTCATTAAATAAAGAACTAGAAAAAGCTTGTTCCATTCCATCCTCGCAATACATGTATACTTATTTGTGAATAGTATTGAGCTCAAAATACAGCTCATCACCATAGAGATATTGAACGGCTGAAAATATATTCACGTATTAATTTTTTAAAATTTAAAATTGTAAAACACTTAGTTTTAATTTCTTTGGCATAAACATTTTTCTAATATCTCTTAAAGGCTGAAAAAGATGGTCTTTAGAATTACTAGACAAATATATTTCAAATACTTATCTCCCCTTTATAAACTTACTGTGATAATAATACCCGATACTATAGCCTTCACCTTGATATTTTTAAATTATTTCAAAAAGACGGATATGAAAAATATTATAAACCGACCTTGACACGCTTACAGCCAAGAAGGTGAAAGAGTTTTTAATGTGAACTTTCTCCAGTCCAACCTGCTTGCAGCGATTATTCAATTTTGTATATAGTTTTTAATAAATTGTCTCATTAAAGGTAGAAATTTTAGCGACTAAGTTTATTCTTTAATTATCATAATTTTCTTTAATATGATTATTATGATTTTCTGAAATGGTAATGATATAATCCTCTTAGTCTATCTTCAATTGATTCATTAAACTATATATTTATGTTTTCCATTCTTCATCAGAATATCTTGCTTCTGGAAATTAAGCAATGCGGTATTTTATATATCTTTTAGGAAAAATAAAAGCAGAATTTAAAAACTTCATCTTCTTTAAATGTAAAAGAATTTATTCTACATTGAATTCATCCAATTAAGTTATTATTCTTATTGAATCTTGATGCTTACTTATAACAACGTTTGATATTTCTTACCCGATGTCAAAGTGAAATCCTGTATCACCATTTCTTTTAGATGCATATATCGCCTATTTAAGCATGTCCATCATATCGGATATATTTTAGGAATTGTATCCAGATAAGATAACTTCCTTTTTTGATGAAATTCCTGCAAAAAAATACATAAGAATGTTAAGATCGGGAGTGTTTTTGTTTTTAATAATTTTATAGCTTTTGATTTTGAAATGACCATATGCCTTTAATGATTCAAGATATTATTATAAAATGGTTTTTAAGTTTTACTGCTAAAGATATATTCGTATAACTTAATTGGAGATAAGCTAAAGTCTTCCATATCCATAGCAATTGTTGCAAATTACCTGAAACATATGTGAATTTATATTTAAAATTTCCACGATGGTTTCCTCAGTTTTAAATTAAATTCCATAAATTTAAAAATTTTAGTTTAATAATACTTTGCAGTTGCCAACATAGTTATATCTTTAAATCTCTTTCATATTGGCTTCAATATTTTTAAGATATTTTTAAAATTATTCAATCTTACTTTCAAAATTATCTTTTTCTTTAAGATAAATGAAAATAGTTATTTTGGATGAAAATTCAGAAAATTCAATTTCAAGTTCACTTAAAAAATTAAAATAAGAGAACTCTCTTCTTTGAAGATAATCATTCAAAACTAAACGATTAACAACAGTTGACAAATTATAACCTTTCTTTCTATAAAATGGATTGCTTTTCATTAATTCCTTAATTTTGAAACGATCCCATAAGTATTACTCAGCCATTTATTGTAAAAACTATTATTTAACCTAGTGAGCAATTTTGCAGTATAAACGCCCTCTTTAATTTTGATATAAATCGTAAACAACTATCCATTTGGGAGTAATACCTTGTAGAGAAAGATTGCTTGATCCATATATTTGTATAGGATATTGAGTATTGAGCATAGTATATCCTATCTATGGATGTTCAGAAAACAGGCATAAATTGGCACAAAAACTTGAAAGTAAACAAGACAGCACAATATCCTAATAATTATTGCAATTTTTGATTTTATTTTTGCATTTACTAATCACTTAATCTCCAATGAGTTTAAAATTAATTTGAGTGGATTTTGTAACAATGGTAGTAATTTATTAGTTTAAATCTTTTGCTTACCTTAATGCTTTATAATTTAAAAAATATTTACTGAGAAAAGTCTTCATTCTCCCAGTATTTTTTTAATTGTGTAGGCAATCGATAAAAGTATCATAAATATTTCTAAGATAGAAAAAATCTCCTTTTTCGCTTGCAAATTATTAAAATTTGACTATATCTCCTGACTATCGATTTTATTCCTTAATGTAAAACAAGTTGGATGAATTTACAATCATACATAGAATTTAGATAACCGATTTAAAAATGGTATAATTCTTTATTTTTTTAAGCTCATTATTGTTCAATTTGAAGAGATACTATGACTCACTCCTTTTTTATTCTAATATTTTCTCATAAATCAAACTTTCAGCAATAGCTCTCGAAAGAAACGGTTATATTGGTATTCGAACCAGTAATCTACCAATAGTATTGATGCTTCCATCATGGTCCAAAGCCCCAATCATTTTCAATAATTATTCTGAGTTCTCAAGACCTTTGACTTCTGGTGGCGACAGATAAGAAAAATGAATCACATTTTTAATGTTGAGTGATTTTAATCGAAGAACTACAACTTCAAGAGCATTATTTTATATTTCGGGAATTTTATTTGGTCGAAGCCTTTGGTAGTCGACTTCAGAGTATAACCTGATACAAAAGCCATTAGCAGTACGCCCGGCTCGTCCTGCTCTTTGCTTGGCGGATGATTGACTAATGTCTTGAAGGACTCTAGAGGAAATTTTGTTCTTTTGATTGTACTTTTATTCTCTATCCTCTCCAGGATCGATAACTACTGTTATTCCATCAATTGTAATGGCAGTTTCAGCGATTCTAGAACAAAAAATAATTTTATGTTGTCGAACTTATTTAAAGACCAATGCTTGATCTTCTGCACTCAAATTACCATGCAGAGCATAAACAACAAATTAATTTTAATCTAATTTCTATTCATATTTTTTTACGAGTTTATTAATTTCATCGACTCCAGTACAAAAAACCAAGACATGTCCTTTATACTAATTTTTCATTGCCCTTTTATTCAAAAGGATTTCTTCATCTAAAGCTTTGACTATTTTGAGATATGACTCAGAGAGAAAATGATAGTTTTGATAGATAATTTTAACTGGATACATTCTTCCAGGAACTTTAATCAAATCAAATTTGAATTTTTTTTGCTGAGATTTAAAATACCTTTAAAATAATTAAACATCCATTGATGCTGAAGTTATGATAACTTTAAAATTACTTCTTTTATTAAGCAAATTAGTTATTAAACCCACAATAACATCTATGCTTATAGTTCTTTCATGTGCTTCATCTAAAACAAGACAAGAGTATCCTGAAAGAATTTAATCTACTGTGAGGTCATCAAGGACTAATCGATCGAGTTTGAAAATAATCTTTGCATTATGGTTAGGATATTTGTTACTTGAAGCGGTATAATCAACAAAAGATCCTACATCTTATTTCATTTCAAAAGCAACTCGCTCTGCTATACTTTTTGTGGCTAATTTCCTTGGTTGAGTAATCAAAACAGGTAATGTTTTTTCGTTTTAAAAGAGATTATAATATTCGCACAGAAGTTGTGGAAGCTGAGTCGATTTGCCAGATCCTGTTTCTCCTTCTAAAATTAGAAGATCATTTTTGTCTAGCTTTTTAAATATTTGTTGTTTTTTGGCAATAATTGGTAACTTACTTTAAAGCTGATTTTCAGCTATAATAGCTTTTTTTAAATTCAGTCTTAAAATTCTTTAGTTATTCTTATTATCCAAATTACTTTGTTTTATTTCCTAAACTGTAGTTTTGAACTCTTTAACTTTTACCTATAAATCATGAATCTAACTATCTAATATATCAATTTCAATCTCCAAAGTATAGTCTTTTTGACTTTCCTCGATCAATCTATGGAGCTTATTTTCCATATAATCCAGTTGCTTATCGATTGGTTTGAGGTTTTTTGATAGGATTGCATTTAATTTTTCCTTTATTTTTTTGATGAGAATGTTAGAACTTGGAGTTAAATTTGGTTCGTAATCTTTTTAGACATATTTATGTTGCTTTTATGAAAACTGCTTATTTTTTTATTTTGGCTTTTATCGAAATTTATCTTACTAATTTTTACTCTGTCGAGGTAGATATTTTTTGTTTTGTTGGATTTGTTGGATATCAATTTAATCTTCAATAAAATCTAAATAGGTTTAATACTCTCTGTATAAATATTTTCTCAGTTCATATACGTAGAAGGAATCAAATTCTATATTAAAAAGATCCCTGTTGAATATTGAAAACCCTATGGTATCTTAACTTTTGCAATAGTAAAACATGAGACGCTTGCGATTGAAATCGTACATATCCATCACTGAATTGTAATTAAATATTTTATGTTTCTTTACATCTTTAGCTTTTTATAAGGCAAATTAAATTAAATCTTCATATTTGATGGATATAGTCTTGTAAAGTCTTTCATAAATATTGATTAAATAGGTAGGATTACTTCTCATTGGTTTTGTTTGAATAAAATTTCTCACATGCGAGTATTATTTTCTGCCTTCCAACGTATATTCTATCCATACTGATGGAATTATTAAGCTATACTTTACCTGAACATTAGTGGCTTTTTTGTTTTGCTGCATAAATGTGTTTTTGATTCTTCCAATATCAAATGATAAGCCCTTTTCTTTTTGATCAATTGATTTAAGGTTCCTAATAATGTCCTTTTACTTGACCATATTGTATAAAATAAAAATGTTTAATTTATTAATATTAGAAAAATATTAAAGTTCATCATTGTATTTTGAATAATTTAATACTTACATTTTTCATCACCGAAATAGATTTTAAATAAAATTGTGAATAAATTAAAGAAATCAAAGCAACTAATTTTTAAAAGATATAGACATTTCTTTTTAAATAATTATTCATTGCGAACAATGGGGATAAATAATATCAGCTTAATTTTAAACAAAGTCAATAAGTCTCAATTAAAGATCTTACGACGATATGCTTTTGTATACTTTTGGAATTATTATTTAATGTCAAAGAATATCAAAAATAATCAAGATAGTACAGAATATTCGATTTAAATTGGCATTTTAAAGTATGATTGTAAAATTTATCGAAATAAAAACGACAAATAAATAATTAAAGTACAAGATGTAAACAGTTCCACATTGAATAATAAATAGTTTAATCGTCATCTTTCAATCTAGTATTGACAATTATTCCGAAGAAAGACCAATATATTTTAATGAAAATATCGATCCCATCAAGAACAGAAGTATTCTTGGATTTAAAAGATTTGTATATTTTAATAAAGCCAAAATAATATTTAGTTAATAAATTTAATAGAATGATTGATTCCCTTTCTCAGGGAATAATGATAGAGTTCCATAATAGTCATCTAATATAGTCATAAGACTCCAAATAATCCTCTCATGAATAATCCATTATACCTGAGAATTCATCTGTTAACATTTCGTATCTCAAAGAAAATGCTATTCAATTCATAAATACTTATGTTCGTCTCAGCGAAACATTTCCTGTGAAATAACTTAAGAAAGCCTATTCTCTACGTACAAAATATTATAAATAATCAACTTACTATGGCGAATTTCATAATGGTAAAAAGCAAGGAAATGGGGTAATGGTCTATAAAAATCACAAAATATATGAAGGACAATGGGAGAATGATAAAAAAAAAGGAAATGGAGTATAAAAATTTTCAAATGGATGCATTTATTAAGGATAATATTTGAATGGAAAACCATCAGGTTTTGGGTGCTACACCGGAAAAAATGGAGAATATTATGAGGGATAATGGAGCGAAGGTCGAAAACATGGATAAGGATTATGGTATAGTTCTCAAGGAGATTTTTATCGAGGATAGTGGAAATTTGGCAAACCTGATGGTCTAGGGGTTTATAAAAAAGTGAATGGCGATATTTACGAGGGATAATTTAAAGATAACTTAAAGCATGGAGATGGAATTGAAAAATTTGTCAATGGAGACCAATATCGAGGTCACTATGAAAATGGCAAACCTTCAGGGTATGGATAATATTTTTGGGGCAATGGAAGCTTTTTCAAAGGAAATTTTATTAATGGCTTGAGATATGGCAAGGGTATTTGGAAAAAAGGGCCAGGAAATACGGATAGTTACGAAGGATTTTATTGTAACGATAAAAAATGGGGAAAAGGAATTTTTATTTGGGAAAACGGGAATATTTACAAAGGGAATTATTAAGGAGATACGCGAAATGGATTTGGTGTTATGAAATGGACCAACGGCGGTTATTATAGAGGGAATTGGCTTAATGGAGTACAACATGGTCAGGGTAATAGTATTTTAATATAGGTGAAATTTATCTCCCTGATAAAGGATATAGAAAGGGAAAATTTGATAACAATGTACTCATCGAATTAAATTCAGAGGCAAAAATGGTCAATGACCCTATTCATATGAATACAATTAAAAATGAGTCGTATCAGATTACCTTTAAATCGAAAGAAATGTCATAAATCTTAGAATAAAAAAATAAATAGTAATTAAACATAAAAGAAAAACCTATTTTGAAAAACAAAGCTCTTTTTAGCGAGAGACACAACCTTTATCGAAAGAAAATCAATATCATTCAAGATAAGTAATATTCTAAAAATAATAATCCTTTAGTGAAATAAGATATCATCGCAAAATCAAATTTATAATTTCAATTAAAATTAAAAATATAGATGTCAGAGAAGAAAAAATTATCTTCTGATTTTCGGAGTAAAAATTTATCAGCCAGAGAAGGTTAGCATAAACAGTTTTTTAACACAATTAAAGCGAATCCGCCTACTAGTGATTCAAAGCGAAAATGCTCTGTTTAATCACGCTGCAAAAAGAGAGTACTTCATTCTTCCTTTTATCTTTATAACTAAAAGTTCAAAAAATTGTCTAATAAAGGCTAAGCATAAAATTTTTACGAATACTCTGAATTTCTATGATATTTATATTGTTAAAAATAAAATACAGCTTAAGCCTTAATTCTTGAATAACATTTTGTTTGTAATGTTGCATGCTTTATAATAAATGAATTTTATAATATCAATAAGCAAGGTAACAAGAGAAGTCTAAAGATTAATAATTTCAAAAAAAGCATCTTTTTCAATCATCAGGTAAAAACAAATAAGTATTCTTTATCTGTTTTAATGAAATAAAATTTACAAATATAGATAGTAATTAAATTAATTCAATTAGTTTTTAAGGAAGACATCTAATTTTATCAATAAAAATATTATCTTTGATTGAATTAGAACAAATATAGGAGGAAAAACATGTAAATATATTGACCAGATTAACATTAATGTATTGATTTATGGCAAATTATAAGATCTCATCATTAGACAGGAGACATCAAATCATCAAGGCGCTTATAAGATTTGCGTTTTCTCACTATCCCATCATTAATCATTTGATCCTTTTGGTGGATCCAATGATTGTTCATACCAGTATTTCCGTTATAATAATAAGTCAATTCAGGAACAAAGATTATGCGTTAATGAGCCTGCTCCAAAATAGGCACGCAAATAGCTACATCATTAGCAGCTTGGAAGTAATTTCCTTAATCGTCCTTAAGATCTTCTTCTTTAATATTTCTGAACAGTTGAGTGTAAAATGCTCGCAGGTGACTTGTCAAAAAATTGGATTTTCTATAACTATTATTTTTAATGACATCTTCATGAAAAGGACAAGAATACCCAACCAGCCCTCCTTGAGGCACATAGTTAGTATACATAAACCAAATTTTTTTTTCCTGAAAAATAGCATTAAATAGTCGAAATACCTGCCTTCCTAGTAATTCGTCATCACCATCAACAATGATAAAAATATCTTCAGGCTTGCAGTATTCTTTGGCAGCCATCCTTAAATTTGGCATAGCTCGCCGTTGTTGATTGTTTTTAATAAAAACATATTTATTACTTGCAAGGATCTTTTGATTTATCAAGAGAGCTTCAATCTAATCGCCAGTGCCATCAGTGGAGGCATCATCAATAAATACAATATGATAATTATTATACTATTGCATGAGGATTGATCGAATGTTCCTGAAGTGCCGATTATCTTTGACATTATTGTAACTGGGGACCACGATGCAGAATGGTAGTTCAGTTGTATATTTACTTAAGTTGTATTTTAACTCATAATAGCTACGCTCTTTGTCTGCCAATAAACTTGATTTTTGCATATCTTCGTCATTCAAAGCTAATAGGCTCATTGAAAACTCTTGCATCTATAAAGTAATTCCATCCTTTGACCAATTTGATAATTTCTTTTTGTGAGAAATATCTTTTTATTTCTGCACAGGCAGCTTCGATTTAGCAACTTTATCATCCTTTGTATTTTCTTTGTGAAATGGCTGTGATATTATTTATGATTTGAGAGTGTTGATATTATTTTATAAAGATGGAAACACTTTTTCTTGTGTTATTGTTTATTATAAGGGAGATGTAATGCTACTTGATGGAATGTGTTGATTAATTAATTCCAGTAATTATATGCCTGATTGTTATTCTTTATGTGCTTAGGTGTGTTAATCAATTTAGACTAGCTTTTATTATTTTGTTTGTTATTTGCTAACCTTTTATAATGAAGAAGCATTTACGGTATATTCATAAAAATCTGTTTTTTCTTCTGTCCACCTTTATTTCATTAAGCCAATGAGCACTCCTATTAGCAGAATTATTAATATTAAAAAGTATATTGTCCGATATTTTGTTATATGATGAGGACCTTTTTTCCAACTATCACTGCATTCCTAAGAAGATACTAATTTTCTAATTCGAACAACTTCGATAATAAACGGATCATTCTCCAGCTCTTCTCTTTCTTCCTCAATTTTTCCTGTTACTGAAACTGATTTCATGGCTGTTATTATATATAAACTGAATGTTTTTACTAATCTCAATTTGCAAATAATGAAAAGATTCATTTTCATAATTTTTTTTTGCAAAGCATCATAAATTTCGTAAAGTGAGACCTTTGTTATAAAGAGCGTAATTGTTTGCAAGCTTTGCAACGTTAAAAACCGAGATGATAGACGATATGATATTTATTTATCTATTTATCTCTCATTAACTTTAATGATAAAAAGAAGTAGCAGATTTAGTGGAATTCTTTGATAAGTTTAAAAGATATGATGAAGCTATATATTTTAATAGTGAAAACAAACATTTTAAGAAAGAGAATGACTGCATTTAAATTTAAAAGTGCATGAGAATCCTAAATTAAGTGATTTTTCGAGATACATTTTATTAATTCTTGATTTCATAAATAATAATAAATAACTGATAATGATTCTGTAATTGATTAAAATATTTAAATTAATTATCTATTTGTTAATTTATAGGTCTATTATTGATCGAAATTATTAAAATTTATCATCAGTATTCTACATATACCTTCTTATTTAATATTGGAAGCATAGGTTTCAATTAATCACCAAATCTTTCAGTTTTAAAGCCAAATTAAATATTAATTACAATTAAATATTAATCATAGTATCCATAAGTTGTAATAAAAAACAATATTTTAAACGATCTCCATAATTGATTTTTTTGATCAATATCAACCAAATGATATCATGTTTAATCATGAATATATGCTAGATTAAAAGGTATGGAACCCATTACTTAAAATTAAGATTAAATAATATGGCGCATAATATATATTATGGTGAAAAAAAAACAGAAGTCAATAAAAGAAAAGACTGGCAATGAAAATTCTTCCCAACATATCATACACAATCGGCGATCGATACAAATAAAAAAGATTGATAAAACAACTTCTCCTCAAATTCCCCTGCTTAATTCGATACTATCCTTAATGCCTAAAGCTCAATCGACACTGTTTCATAGTCAAATTATTTATTGGTATACTGGAACATCTTTACAATTTTATGCAGTGACAAATAGTACAGGCACAATTGATATTACATATTCTACTGCTTGGAAATCTGGGCTCAGTCTGATGATAAATACTAGCATTATTTAATTACCGAGCAGCATAGGAGCTGTTACATCTCAAAATTTAATTAGTTCTCCATATCTAGATTACTACTATATCTATCTTTCCCAACAGCCAAGCTCCAGCCAATGTGTATTTCTAGGCTTAGGATCTCAATTTGGAATTGCACCGACTGGTTGGAATTTTAGAATCGCTCATGATGATTTTGCCAGTGCTTTCCTAACTGCTGATACAGCACTTTCGCGTTTATCTCCGGTCACCCAAAATCTTTCCTTTTCGCCATCAATAGGAACGATAACAAACTTTCTTCTCCAATCTGTCGTCGACGGGAAAGTTTCCATTAAAGAATTTTCTGGAAAAAAATGATCTTTATTCAAGAAATAAATATTAATAATCTTTTCATAAAATAAATTTATAAATATTATATGGTTATAAACTTTAAAGAAGAATAGGATGTTAATAATATGCTTCTAATTTAACCTTTAAATTTAATAATGATATTCATTCATCTCAGGGGATTAATTCCATTCTATTTTTGAATTCCTAATTACATTCATATTGTTTCATTCCTCTTATTCGCTTATCGATTTTATCCTATCTATCTCTATTGTTGAATTCATTGAACCCCGTATTATAAATATAATGATACTAGCCATCTACCTTGTTGACTCGTCCACATGACAATTCCATTATTGGAAAATATATAGCCTTATATTATCCTATAGAATAAAAATTTCCATCCTAATCTTTCAAATCCTTAACATGTATTTTTAGAAACAGTTCGGTTCTATACGATAATAAGTTGCCAAATTTTATAGGAGTATGCCTATAAAGATTTTGAAGTTTCTCATCTTAAGTGTATTATGTTGTGGAGCCTCTTTTCAATTAAGAATGTTGATAAGAATAGTAATTTGAATAGAGAGCACCTGATCTTTTGGTTGTATATCCCCAATTAAAAGTCTTTAACACATTCCTCCCAATAAATTAATCATCCGCATCTAAAATAATTACAATTGAATTCCAACTGCAGTGATTAACTGTTGCAATATATACATTTTATAATGTTGACCCTTCTTTAATATTTTTGATCAAAACATAATGCTTTGGATCAATTCCATAAAATTCTAAATATTTTTGGTATATATCGTAGCTCCCATCAGTTGATCCATCGTCCATAATTATGGCTTTATAATTAGTATAGTTTTGAGTGAATATCGAGTTTAAATTACTCTCTATTTTAAATCTAACGTTGGTGTTGTATCCAGAAACCAAAATGCACATTGATATTTAGGTTGTTATTTTGGAAAGTTAAAATTTGTTTTAAATTCTTCTCCATTCATTATCGAAATCTGATTGAGCTTACTAAGCTTCTCTTTAATTAAGAATTAAGTTATGCTTTGCTAAATGTAGATTTGGGTTGCTATTATGGAACATGTTTATGAATTTAACTCTCTCGTTCTTGAAATTTATTCTCCCTTTTCTCACTTACTCACTTGGATAGAGAACATCCTCAATTCTTTATCAAAATATAAATACTTTTAATGTTTTTTGTTCATAGAGGGCAAGACCAAAGGTAAGGATGTAACAGTCGCTTTTAACAATTCAGGATTTTTTTGGCTTTAAGAAATTTTTGTATTTTAAAAAGAAAGAAATTCTTTTTTGTCCTTATCATATGAGCTAAATTTGTTTAATTCTCCTGTAATTTTCTATATTTTTTTTTACAAGCTATAAATTTATTTTTTTGCTTAAATGAACTAGTGCTCCATAATTTTTTTTTATAGGATGAATTTTTTTGTTGAATCTGGTAATTTATCAAGAGTTTGTATTAAGTTTTCATAAGTAGCTTGCAAGTAAATAAATATGAGGGCATTGAAAAACAGAAACAGGATAGCCAGAAGGAGAATTGTTTTCTTTTTGCTGATACTTTTAGGTAACTATAATGGGATTGAACTCGTTTTTTATAATTAAGCCCTACTATTATGGGTTTGAATATCTTCGACAAACTCTTCATCTTCTTATCTTTAAATTTATCTCATTCTATTTATATATGATTTCAATGAATTTATCCGGCCACTAAACCTACTGATAGGAAAATCAGGAAATTGAGGCTATTTGCCACAGAAAGCTCATAATGATTAATTTGGCAGATATTAATAAAGTAATTGTTAACTAGTATACAGTAAATCAGATTTTTTTTTCCTTATTTGAAGTCTTAAGTGAAAGTAGATGGTAAAAACAAAGTTGAATTCAAGTTCAATAATGGAAAACTTTAATCCAACAAATTTACCAATCATTTCAAAAAATAAGGGATTGATATTTTATAATTTAACTATTCTCCATAAGTCTTTAAATAAATTGATTACTAAAAATTGGCATGGTCAATGATGGTTCGTAAAATATATAGAATAAGAATAATGCCTTTACAATTGCAAATTACTTTTGTTTTGCTGAATACAAAAACATTATTAATCATCTTTTTATGCTTCTCCATTATCATTATCATTATCAACATATGTCATTTGATATACATTTAATTTGACTATCTTTTTTACAAATTCCCTCGAAAATTGATATATTTATATCACTTATCTAATTTTAATACCCAAGACTTGAAATGTCCCTCATTAACAGTACCATAAATCGCCTAGAGAGACAAGATGACAGCTTTGACCAAAACGAGGAGATAGTAGAGGACGACGACGAGTTTATCTCAATTTACCAGCGATTCAATGATAAAGTATTGAGACAAGAGCAGGCTCGTAAAAAGATGGATATGGTCTATAATTATATGGTCAAAAACGATATTCAAACTGAGAAGAAGAGCGATCAAAAAGAGGAAAAAGTACGAAAAACTCGTAAAGATAAAGAGGGGAGGAAGTTTATATGTGGGGCCTGCAAACTAGGATATCTCTCCTATCCTGCACTATATACTCATATCAAAACCAAGCACAAAGGAGAAACTCCAGAAGGCACAATTAGAGGAGAAAGTGGAAAACCCAAAAAGAGGGGAAGGCCTAAAGTTGTAATTTATTTATAATTCAGCGCAAAACACCCCAGATTTACTAGAAATAATTGTAAAAAAGTGAGTTTCCAAAAGATCTAGTCAATTTAGTACCCAAAGAATCGCTTTAAGTCCTTGAACTTGATGATTGCATTGAAATGGGCGAAGAGGAGGAAACCGAAATATCAATGAAATTTTTTGTAGGTATATTGCGAGATTTAAAGAAAATGGAGAAAGTCAAAATTTATCTTTTACCAATTACTCAAGTGGTAACAACCTTCCTTGAAAACATAAAAGAATTTGTGGGTGAACAAACGATGTCAGAATTCGAGGAAACATTTTTTGAGTTTATCAGCTTTGTTAATCGCAAATATCTAAAAATACTCAAAGAATATCAAACAATGTCTAGTAAATATGCCAATAAGATAGAATATTACATTGAATGCTAGTTGGGAGAGGGAGAAATGTACTGCGAAATCTAAAGACCATTTTTTATCCCAGTTTTCACTCAAAAATTTGCTTAGAGCGAATTAGCACTGGAAGACTAACTGCAGCTAACTGTATTGATAGACTTTAGTAAATGGCTATTTAGTGTTCATTTGACTGATATAAAGTTAATCAGGGAAGGCTCCATCAGTATTTCTAACAGATAATGAAGTGATGGATGTATTATCTTAATTACTTAATTTGCAAGATGATAAACTTATAAATATTTATGATTTTAAACAATAATTATAGGAGTTAAGATTGTATTATTTCGATTTATAAAGATTTTGACTTCATAGGGATGGTTTGATTAAATTAGTTGATTCATATTTTGACAAATGAAATTACCAGTAGCTTGCTACGATTTATAAACAATCACAACGATATAATTTGTGTAGGGATTAATCAATGATAAGGTTTTACTTATCGAAATGAATTATAATAATAGATGTAATCAAGATAAGTCATTGCGGATAATTAGTTTATGTAATCTCCTCAATGTATAAATAAGACTAATTAAATTAATTAAATTAAATTGTATTTATAGGGGTCATACACAAGAATGATCTTTTCTGATTTTTATTGATATGCACTCATATCAGTGCTTGATTAAAATTATTAACTTATCACTAACAGCATGCAACTCACTACTGGATCACCCAATCGCAAGCCTAAACTCCCATTTCCGTTCTCAGCCTATGTCATTAAGGCTTACTCCACTTAAAATCCGAGAACCAATTCTCGTGATAGTTCTGCACAACAGCTCAGTAAGTATCTTAATATGCTTGAAGTGAATGGAAATATGCAAAGGGGAGCCATCTCTATTAACGAATCAACATAATTTAAACGAACTAGTAGTGTTTCTAAAAATTTATCAGGAGTATCAATGGAGAATCCAATTGATGAGTAATTACCAAAGGGGTTTGCTATGAGAGTGTAACGAAATTGTGAAGAGTATAAACTCAGCCGAGTTAAAGTAAAATCTCTATCTCCAGTTAAAAAAACAAAAATCACTGCCAACAAGAGAATCATTGTTTCATTAAGATATCAAATTGTGACCTTATACAATTTGTTAGGTAAGAGAGAGGACTATATTAATTATCTAAAGGGAAAAACAGATATTTAGAGCCCTTCACTTAAATTTACTTAAATCTAAGAGAGGTTGACTAAATATGAAGAGGGAAAAGGGAAAGATAAAGGCAGAGTTAAATTTAATCACTCAACTAACGAACAGTTGAAAAGTCTTAAGTACAAACCTAAGAACTCAACTATTAGTGTCAGCAACAAAAAGGATGAGAAATAGAAAGTTCATTATGACGAGGAGTCAGAATAGGAAGAGGAAGTCGAATAAAAAGAGGAAGTAGTAGATTTTGCTACATGGAAACGTCGCAACGGTGTAGCTTATAATCAAAAGGTGTTTATAATTAAGGGTGGATATATGTAGCTGAGAAAGTCATTATTAGAAAGAGGGTGGTTCGAAAATGAGGATGTATGGTCTCCTTATTATGACTTCAAATGGACCACTCGTATCTGCGATATTAATTTCTTAGCATTGAAGCATAGTCAAGGAGTTAATCATTTTAACAATAATCACCACCTAACCAGCAAATATGGATTAACTCGTAGGCTGAGGACCCTTGCTCTCGGATTTGGAATAGATTCTGATCGCTTTTACCCAAAATGCTTTGATCTCGGAGATCAGGTGGATGTCTAAAATTTTGTTGAGAATTTTAAGTTCAGCTTTGCTGAAAGTGTAGCCAAACGATTTTTAGTTGATAAGCAGCGATACAACAAATTAGAGTTGAAGATAAGAATCGCTTATAATATTATAAAGAGAAGGGCTATGAATTTTCACCAGCGCATCAATGCCATTAACAAGAGTCAATTTCCTACAATTACTCCTGAATAATGGGGAATTATAACATAAACTGTCAAAAGTATTTGCATACTTATTCAGTGGAGGAAGAGGAAGCCTCAAAACAACTGGCTGATCTACGCAAAACTCAAAGAGAGGAATTTGATAATTCTAATCCCGAAGATGATGAGGCCCAAGTTTATGATAAGATTGACCCTAAAATGAGAAAACATCTCGCTGAACTAAGTTCTCGTGACCCCCAGTTTGAAATAAGTGGCATGCGCAACGTTTGGATTGTTAAGCCCAACTGTAATCCTTTAGTGATTTAGTCATGTCTCGAGGACGGGGAATTCGCTGCTTCAATAACATATATGATATCGCTGACTACTGTCTTGGCCAACCAACTCAATTTGTTGCGCAGAAATATATTTAAAACCCTTTACTGATAGAAGGCCGGAAATTTGATATTCGCCAGTGGGTTTTAATTCAAGATTTTAATCCGCCCAAAATATGGTTCTATTAGTAATGCTATTTACGCTTTTCAAATTATGAATACTCATTAGACGATATCTACAATCGATTTACTCACCTCACTAATAATAGTATCCAAAAGCATAGTAAGAAGCACAATGCGGAAAAATCAATGTGGGGTATGGGAGAGTTTAGTCAGTGGCTGGGAGTCGATAAATGGGCAGTCCTACAGGAAAAGATGAAAAATATTGTTGTGTGGAGTATAAAAAGCTGTGAGGGGCATATGATTGGTAAAAAAGGATCTGCCTAATTGGTGGGCTATGATTTTATGATCGACTAGGAATTAAATCCATGGCTGATCGAAGTTAATATGAGCCCTAGTATGGACTATTCGACTTCTGTAACAAAGAAATTAGTAAAGATGGTGCTGCAGGACACTGGAATGATTGTGAGTGGTAAGAAGGGTCATAGCGTTGGTAACTTCACGTGCATTTACAAAGGAAACTAGGATCTATCCTCCTACAATGTCTATAATATCTGAATATTGAATTCATCTTGCTGATTTTATCTTATATTTATCTTAATTACAATCAAAAATAAGAAATTTGTTAATTTGTCAGATTATTAGCATCGAGAGATGTCTCATATACAATTTCTTGTTAAAAAAGGAAGGTTTTCTTGTTAGTTCATAACGTTTATTATATCTTATTATTTATTTTATTATGAATGCATATAGTTTCAAAGTTAAATTCACCATTCAATTCTCAATATTCCAATAATTATATCAAAATGTACGGAGGAAACAATGGTTATGGAAACAATGGCTACAACCAGAACATGGGCTATAACCCTAACATGGGATATAACCCCAACATGGGATATAACCCAAACTTCAACATGGGAGCCAACCTGAGTTATCAAGGAAATGCGGAAATGGGAATGGGAAATATGGAACGTAACATGGGGCAGATGGATATGAACATGGGAAATATGGAACGCAACATGGGGCAGATGGATATGAACAGAGGACAATGGGAAATGGCCCATGGAAATTATGCTCAAGGCATGGCTGATATGAGGAGAGGAGCCATGGAACAGCAAATTGGCAACAATGAGATCCGCCAAGGAATGAATGAGGTAAACATGGGCAACTATGAGATGCGTCAAGGTGCATATGAGATGAATATGGGGAACAACATGATGAATGGAGGCTGGGGTACAGGAAACTTTGGACCTTACTGAACTGATGATTCAGATATATTCAATAAATATTAATAGTTTAAAATCTAGTGATTGTCCAATTGATTATTTTGTTGATTTGGCTGATAATATCAGTATTTCTCGAATGCTAACAGCTAAGATATTTCTAAATGATTAATGATCTTGCTAATTCATATTTGTTAATTTCTAACTCTGCGACCAATGGGAGAAGTGATTGTATCTTGTTGATTTAGCTCATTGTATTGTATTGATGATATTTTTTGAACTTTATTTTAAATCTATCTGCGATCGCAGATGAAATTCTATCGATTTTCAAATCTTTGATTTGTAATTATTGCCAACTTCGCATAAGATATTTTAATGTTTAGATCATTCCTCAAGTTCTTTGGGCCAAAGCAATTCGGTTTATTATCAGCATTCACATTATTGCATTTGCCTTCTGTTATGGTCACGAGCGAATAGAACGAGAAAATCAATCAAAAATTAAAACGGAAGCTCAACGAAAAATTTCACAATCGGAAGGACATCTCCTTCGAACTCACTGAAGAGTTCAGGTATCCTTCACTTCACGCAGGCAAAACATGGTCATTTTTTCTGGCAATTCCAATAGGGCATTAGCTTAATAAATTGCTGAAATTTTGAAGATTCCTCTCGGTTTAATGAAAATAGGTCGCTTTAATGATGGATAAGTTAGTATTGAGGTCAAAGATAGTGTACGGTCTAAAGATGTCTTCATAGTTCAGTCTACATCCCCACCTGTCAACTAAAATCTTGTAGAATTATTGCTCATGGTTTCCACTATGCGCAGGGCTAGCGCTAAAAAAATTAATGTTGTCATTCCCTATTATGGATATGGCAGGCAAGACCGTAAAACAGCTCCTAGAGTCCCTATATCTGCTGCTGATGTTGCAAGATTGCTAGAAACAGTAGGAGTGGACAGAGTCATTTTAGTGGACGTACACTCCGGGCAGATTCAAGGATTTTTCGGACCGAGAGTGCCAGTGGACAATCTTTAAGCCAATCTAGTGGCCATGAATTATTTTGTTGAGCAAAAAAAAATTCCGCTGAAAAATATTGTAGTCGTCTCCCCAGATGCTGGGGGTGTGACTCGAGCAAAAAATTTTCAAGCTCTTTTGTTTTCTGTAGGCGTGAAGGAAACTTCACTAGCCATGATTATTAAGCAGCGAAAGGGAGCAGGATAAATTGGAAGCATGCATTTGGTGGGTAGTGTGGAAGGTAAGCAAGCTATCATCATTGATGATATTATCGATACAGCAGGCACACTATCAGAGGCAACAAAAGTTTTAAAGGAAAATGGAGCATTGAGCGTATCGTGCTTTGCAACACATGGTCTTCTTTCTGGCAAGGCTCTTTAAAACATAAGAAACTCACAACTGGACCAAGTGGTAGTAACTAATTCAATTCCTCCCAAATAAAAGGAAGAAGAATTGACCGATGGTAGACTAATTAGACTATCTGTGGCCCCCATTCTTGCCGAGGCAATCTTTCGCATTCAAACTCGTACCAGCATTTCAAACCTCTTCAGCATTCCCAAAACGTGATTATACAATGAAAGATAAATCTTCAGGATACAGATAATTCGGATTGCATTAAATATTTAAAAGGTCTGCTGAATTTTAGCTTAGAATAAATATTAATGAAGGATATATTATTCGAGCCTGTTTTTATAATTATCGGAGATTAAAATTTTGGTTTGTTTTCTCTCTTAAAAAAGTCAAATGTTCAAATGAAATTGGACGATTTGATGTTGATTGATGAGATTGTTATCGTAATTGTAATGTAGAATAACTTGTAAGCAGGATCAGTTATACAAAAGAAAAAAATAAACTAACATCTTCCAACAAAGTTATAGATCCTTATGACTACTCTAAAAGTCAACTATCATTTCAAAACATATTTTACATTATTTGGATCATTTATTTAATTTGACTACTTTCGCCTTAATCTATATTTAATTTTGTTAACGACGGCCGCCATGAAAATGTCACTACTGCTTCTACTTATCCCTCTCATAGTAGCCCAATAATTAAGCTACATCTCTCAGGAATAGCATAGGCTGGCAGGCATTAACCAACTTGTTGAAATCTTTGCCAATAATCAAGGATAAATATATCAAAAAGTGTTTTTGCACTACATCCAAGCTGAAATATAAAACTGGCGAGGAAATGGCTTTACAGACCAAGATATTCGAAGCAAAATATTTGATTTGGTAACAAATACAGGAGGATTGTTAGCCAATAAGATGAAAACATTTATGGAAGGCGCACTTTTCACAAAGTTAGGTAATGATATTATCATTTAGAAATGGAACTACTGACTGAAAGCCTCAGAACATAAATTAGAGAGCATCCAGAGGACTATTATCTGACTTATGAAATTTATGATTTGTTAGTTGATTGATCAATATGCCGCTATGAGATGAATTTCTTAATATTTTTGAATTTATTGATTTAAGTAAGATCAGATCAAAATTAAGATAAAAAACGATTTTGAAACCATTTTGAAATAAATAAGTTGATAAAAGGTATTAAAATTTGATAAGCAATTGAGACTCAATGGTACTATCTTGTTTTATTGCTTTCTTTTCTTTGATGAGACTCAAAAATATTTATTTAATGGCAAATAGCCATAACGAAATTCAGTAAAATTGTATAAGTGTGATTATTTTATGGGTAATTAATATAACATTATTTTATCTATTGTTCCAGTTAACTTAAACAACATGGGCGCATGCAACTTAGACTGTATTAGAACTGATAATTAACTCTAATTCTTGGTTCAATACAATTCCAGAATGACCTCGTAAGTTCTTACGACACAATTTTCAAGAGAAAGTCTTAACAAAATATAGACTCCCTCGAAAATTTCAGTTTCAAGAAATTTATTACTAAATTAATCTTAAATGATAAAAACGAAGAAGAAGGTTGAATTGGTGACGCCCAAAAGTTGCCGGACTATGGAGGAAAATTAATTTTATCAACAGCCTCAGGACGAAAGATTAGATCTGTCCAATAAAAAGGACATGAATGGCATCCCTAAATTAAAGAATATTGGAAAGTTAAGCTATTCCAACAGCAAAAAATCAATTACGTTTTATGAAGAAATAGGAGCCAAACAAATTATCTTTCGAAATAGTTGATGCTTTTTATTTTAATATTTACCAGTAATCTAACATTATGAAATAGGCAACTGCCAAATCATTACCATCTCATTTTTTTTACTATATCGATTGATTAATATGAATAAATACAATAGAAATGTTGGTGAAATTCCAACTTGAAGATACAAATCAACCAAGACTCCCTAATTAAGTGATGAAGTTTCGGTTCACAGCCAAATAATTCAAAATGAGATAAATATGCCTTTAAAAAGTAACTTGCCAAGTAGCTTGCATAAATCCGTTTTTTAATATTTCTTCTACTGTATTTAAACAAATCAAAATTACAAATTGTTTATCAATTATTTAGAATCCAAATGAATTCTTATAAATTGAACTCATAATTGAAAAAAAATTATATCCTACTGTTTTATATTTAGTTTGTAATGCAATAATAGGACACTGAATCATTGTCAGGGCCCATGGTCATTCTCTCACTAGTAAACGGAATGATCGGAGGCCTTATTCTCATTCTTCCAGTACTCGCTATTCAAGGAGGTTATCTTTCGACTTTCTTAGTTATAGGAATTACAGGACTATTTAGTTATTATTCAGCGAAATTATGTGTCCTTCATATTGGCAATTCTTCAGATCTAGACGTTGCAATATATAAGCATTTTGATAATAGCAAAAAAATGAAAATTTTCTATGACCTCTGTGTATGGGCAAACTTACTTTTAGTTGCCATGCTCTACTTCGAGCTTATCACCATTCAATGGATAGGATTAGTTGCTCCTCATCGTTTTACTCAGACTAACGCTATTCTTAATGCCTTTTTTCTATTTGTGATAGTAATTGCTATGAAATTTTATGATTTTGGTGCCAATTTAATGGCATATGGCATTATTAGCATCGCTAGCTATTTAATCTTTCTTGGGTGGGTTGTTATGAGCGAAGAAGATTTTGGCGTACAAACATAATATAAAGCTATAGGTTCGGGGGCAGTTTAAATGGCCGCAGCAATGGGACAAGCTTTTGCAATCCAAACGTTTCATATTCCTGTTTTGAAAAAAAACAATTCACCCCAAAACTATGGTCGTTATGTGTTAATTGCTTATGTAATTGGAGGACTGGCATATTATTACATTGCTTATATGGGATCTTTAGGTACTCTTCAGGTTATCTAGGAATATTATATAGAGATTCAATAGATTATGGGCAATCTCAAAAGACTATTGAAGATTACTTCGGTGATGGTGCGTGGGAAGTTAACCTTATATAACTTATTTATCTAGTCCATCTTTACTCTGTCTCTCCTTAATTTATGCTAATTAGCAAGTAATTGGTATATTAATTAGAAAAAGACTATTTGGAGTATTTAATATAGAATAATCTCCCAAAGGAACCATAAATGTTTACTAGATTATTTATTTCAGCTGCATAATAGGTATCTGCCTGCTTGTTACTTTATTTCAAATAAGTATTCGCAATATAATTGATATCAATGGGGCTGTTTTAGGATTCCTATTCATCTACTTTATTCCTTCAATTTTACATATTAAGTGTACATATTTTAGAACTCCTACTATTTTACAAGCACCAGAGAATAAATAAGATTTATAAAAATATGAAGAAATGAATGAAGAGAAAGGAGAAAAAGATTAACCCAAAAATTAATATTAAAATATAGAAAAGATAAAATACGAAAATATAAAAAGAATAGATTCTGATCCTTCACCATAGAAAAAAAATGGGGATAATCAATGTCAGTAAATAGCAATTGAAGTGCTTCCTGATTGTAAAGGAGTCATTCCTAGATAAAGAAGCTTATCCAACTCTAATTAAGAAGAATTTTGTGACAGTCATTTACAAGGAATATCTAATATGACAAAATGCATTGACATATTTCTGATTGTGTCGATGCTGGTGCTTGGACTGTTCATTCTGGTAAATGGCTTATACGAACTAATTACGCAATGATGATGATATTGAATAATAGAAGTGACTGAATAAGGAGAATGTATTTGATTAAAATATTAAGATGATACATTGAAATTATTTTAAGATCATCAGTTTTTATTCTTGTTTTTGATCTAATTCAACCAAAATTATATCTTTTTTAAAACAAAAATTAAATTGTAAACAGATTGTAAATTCTTACAAATATTAAGTAGCACAGAAGTAGTAATTGTCAATAAAGAACAAAATAGCAGTCTGAAAAATAATACTAAGATATATAATCAATATATGCAACTCTAGAGAGGAATAATATTATCTTAAGTTATTAAATTAGCCTTTGGAGTGTATTAATAATACAACCGTAAATTAATCAATTTGACTAGAGTTGGTCTTCAAGATCATCGAGTTAATCCCTGATTTCAGATTAGCTTTCGTCTGGCTACTAATTATGACTTCCTTCTTCTTCCATTTATGATTATTGAAGCTAATAGTTCTGATACTGTCCTTCAATTTGATTGTTCAATTAATATTGCTCGTATCCATTAAAGAACTCCTCCATTGAATATTTTTTAGGATTTTTGGCAATCAATTTATGCCCATATATGACGTGGTTCGAGATTGGCCCAGTTACTTCCCACTTCAAAATATCATCTTCCGAAATAATTTCTTCTTTCACGCATTCTGATAACAAATCTTATAGGTTGAGAGTTTTAATATTAATTTTAGATTTGTGCAATTTTAGGCCATTTCCCAATTTTTTAGTTTTTCTTTTCTATCTTCTCGCTTTAAGTTTATTAGCATCAATGATTTCCATAAGGTCGTTGGGATCTAAAATGCTTAGAAGTTTGTCTTCGCAAAACTCTAACAAATACTAAAATATTTGCGTATATGAAAATTGGTCCAAAATGTTATCTATTTAATTTTCTTAAATTATAGTTAGAATTTATAAATCCTAAAGTTGTTTTAAGTTTTGTTGAGAAGCAAATTGCTTTTTTTAGACCAATTTCTTTTTGGTCTTGTTTCTTTTCATAGTAATTTATTCAGAATTCTCTTCTTATTTCTTAGACTTGTTATCTTAATGCTAACTGTCTGAATCTAAGAATCCTGCCATTTTCCTTTTCTTAATTGAAGATTTATTAGTTTTTTCCTATATTTTGTTGGTTATTTTTTCTTTTTTAGCTTTTATCTTTGACCTTCTTTGTATAACAGGTTCTGATTATTCCTCCTTCTCTTCCTCTTCCTCCTTCTCTTCTTCTTCCTCCTTCTCTTTATCTTCCTCCTCTTCCTCTTCATCTTCATCTTCATCATCATTAATAAATTAGTCATCAGATTAATAAACAAACTCATTTTATCTCTCATTTTAGTTGTCACTTTCAGGTCGGTAAATGTTATATGATGCTTCAATTTTTTTGGCAGTAGTTTTGCAGTGATAATGCGTGCACTTGGGACCAATAAAAAATTATTGTGGAAAGTTATTTACTAATAAATACCCATAATGAGAGTGAGGATGATGAGTTTTATTCTTAATGGTTAAGATGTATTCGAAAAGAGAAACTAATTTTTTATTTTTGCAAAAACTCAAAAGTTCTTGCACTCCTTGGGTCAGAACATCTATTTTTTCGAGCTGGGAGGTGTCTAGGCTGGCTGGAAGTTATTTGATCTTCGTAAAAACTACTTCCAATAGCTATGGATCTATATCCTATAATCCTTGCTCATGGTCAAAAGATGAGAAATATTTGATGATCTCATCACTCTCAAGTAGATTAAAAACTCTATTTGGTTAGATATTTTGCAAAAGATTGAGTCTTGGAGCTTTCTTTTTCATATGAATTGATAAAATTGCAAAAATTAGTAGTAATTGATGTTGTATATATAGATATTAATGTTAATGCAGAGCAGGTTAGTAAATAGACAGTTTTTATTTTCAGTAATATCTGTTTTATTTAATGACTTTTATCCTTTGAAGTTATTAATATCTCTCGAAGTGTTGAAGTTTACAATAGAGTTATTTTTGTTAAATAAGGGAGTTGTGATATTTGTTTCCAAAAGAATTTCTGGCTAACAAAATATTGTATATTTTATAATATTTATGATCTTAAATTACACCTAATAACTATGAATACAGAAAATGTCAATATAATTAATTTTAAGATACTCTTTTAAAATATAGTAATCCATTTATTGATTCAAGATCATTAAGATCATTTCTTCTTCGAGATAGCTTTATTGGCAATGGTCAAATTAGGATTAGTTTAGAATGTTTTAATTGTCCCAATGTTTTTAGAGAATCTAATATGATAAGTTGGAGGAGTAGTTTGGGATTCAGTGACAGCCCCGAGGAAAGCACTGGCAAAATCATCATGATCAAAGCGGATGGTCCAATTTGGAGGTTAGCTTCCAATTTATGGTCCTACACCTTGAAAATTGTATTCATCCGATCCTTATTGCTTAAGAATATAAATATGGCGATAATCCAAATGGAAAGAATATAATGAATCTTGCGAATAAACCTTCCCTATATCGCCTATTTATTCAATGTTGTCCTTATCCAGCATAAGAGTCATTCCAGTTTTTATCGCTTAGTTATATTGAATATCAACTGTTTTTGAAGGATTTATGATTCTGTAAAACGAAAGCTCTGACCCATTATTCTTATATATGATTGGCGAATGAATCAATTCAGATTGAATATTAGTCATTAATAGTTTAGGCGATGCTAATTTTGGAGAAGCAGAGCTTTTGAGAATCTTTTTCGAAGTTCTACTAGCCGTGGTCTTTGACAATTTCTTGTTGGCTGGGTCAGTGAGTTTAAAAGATCTTTTTGTTCCTTTAGGCATATTTTTATATATGATTTCATTTAATATTAAATTACAATCAAATGGGTTCCATTACTTTCGATCCATTAATGATAAAGATTAAATATGATAAATTCACATTAAAATTCATTAATCATAAACAATTCAAAATATTTTTCTTTTAAATTATTATTGAATCTACCATTAATGAAATAAAAAATATAAGACTGACTATCTAAGAAAAAAATAATATTATTAATAGTATTTATTTCAATTAAACAAAGTCTACTTAATGGTTATTTCTTAAATTACAAAATTCATCTAAATTATCGGCAAAGGAAAATTCTAATATAAAAAATACTTCAATTTGGTTTTATCTTATAAAAAAAGATCATTGAGTATCATAGATGTGACCAGTAGATGTAATCATATGAACATTTTTTGGTTCAGGAAGACATAATTCTACAAATTTACGCCCATCCTTTTCAATTATGCTACATCTTCCTGGATATTGTGGGAGATAAGTATCCAGAAGAAAATGGTTTATATGTAGCAAATCAAGAATTAATTTAATATTTGATTTATCTCCATTATCTTCAAGAGTTTAGCATTGCTTGAAACACTCAAAACCATCACCTCCCTCACCAGTAAAACTATGAATCGCTACTTTATAAATTCGATTTAGGTCTATCTTTTTATCTTGAATTATAATGGTATCAACAAGAATCCTCGAGCCTGGTCTTCTGCTGGCATCCCAAATAAATTCTATGCCTGAAAAAGCAGAGTATCGGCCAGCTAAATTTGGATACATTGAGACACAATTTTCCAGAGCATCTACTAATATGTTTCCAGGTATTGACTTGACTATTATTTTATCAGTGATGATATTTTAAATAACTCCAAATGTTATGGGGCCTTATTTAATAATAGTATCCATTCGAAAGCTGCCACTATTGCACATAGCTAAATCAGCTCCTGTTTAATGCCTATAAATGGAAACTAAAAATTAAAGGAAAGGGCTTTGCTACTTTCTGATAGTTGAAAAGCGTAGATCAAGGTCGTTGACAGTATAGCAGGCCACTTTCTATTGCTTTTCTTTGAATTATTTGTAAATATAATGGACATATTCATCTAGTTCTGGATCTGGAATGATATTTTATGCCTAGTGATTGACTTCTTTGAGCTACATTTCAAATTTCCACTTACTATTACTCAAAAAAATATTTTTAGAAGATAATTAGCTTTCTGGTTATTTTTGTTATTTATCATTTTTATGAACTTTAATAATTGAAAAACTTCTAAAGTCGGTTCCGCTCTTAACAATGACAGAGTCATTGAATTTTTCATGAGTAACAAGGTGGTCATGTCCGCCCAAAATTAGATCAATTCCCTTTACATTTTTTGCCAGTTTGATATCATTGTATTTCATCATATGAGTTAAAGCAATCACCATATCGCATTTTTACTATTCTCGAAGCTTTGGGACTATATCTTATGCGAATTTTATAAAAGGAATGTATTAGCAGATCTCTTTGTAATATGGGTAAAGAGT
>Ga0302186_10000612_pt1 | contig 31586 bp, 29 predicted proteins | sample II_Bog_E1_2_FD_198782 | JGI IMG/M metagenome (GOLD analysis project Ga0302186, IMG submission 198782) | Peat permafrost microbial communities from Stordalen Mire near Abisko, Sweden - II_Bog_E1_1 | ecosystem: Environmental > Terrestrial > Soil > Wetlands > Peat | place: Sweden: Abisko... | reverse complement strand
TCTGATATTTAAAGATAAAATATTCAAGTCTGACAAATATGATTATTTTCTGGATGAGCATATATTGATTAATCAAAATATTGTTTGGGTCTATTCATCAAAATATCTTTTAATTTTATTACTCATTTTTTATAACATGATCAAAATTCCTCTCACCTGCCTCTTGCTGGTGCTAACCTTATCGGTTAACGTAGAGTTCTACCGAACTCACAAATCAACTACCACCTTCACACCTTTGGTCAAGACACAAATTAAGTTAATTCCGACTGCTGAACTACCAAAGAGCTATTGGTGGGGAAATGTTGATGGTGTCAACTACTTGACCATCCAACGTAATCAGCATATTCCAGTATATTGTGGATCATGCTGGGCATTTTCCGCTACCTCTGCCCTCAGTGATAGAATTAAGATTCAAAGGAAAGCTCAATGGCCTGACGTCATCATAGCCCCTCAAGTTCTCCTTTCTTGCAATACTAATCCTGAGATGGAAGGATGCGGTGGAGGTGATGCTAGAGATGCCAATGCTTGGATTCATAAAAACAATATCACTGATGAAACTTGTTCACCTTACCAAGCTTTTGGTCATGATAATGGAGTTAGTTGTTCTGCTGAGATCAAGTGCAAGAACTGCTTGCCCAATAAAGGATGCTGGGCGCAAACCAAAGCCAAAATTTATGGAATTGATGAATACGGCATTGTTGAGGGAGAACAAGCCATGATGAACTAGATCATTCAGAGAGGACCTATCACTTGTGCTATTGCCATTACTACACCTCTCATCAACTACACAGGTGGGATTTTTGAAGATAAGACCGGCAGAGTTGAACTTGATCACGATATCAGTGTCACAGGATGGGGAGAATAAAATGGAGTTAAGTATTGGATTGTCAGAAACTCATGGGGAAGCTATTGGGGAGAGGGAGGAAATTTCAGACTGATCAGAGGCAAAAATAATCTCAATATTGAGGGATATTGCTCTTGGGCTCAACCTACTGATACTTGGACAAAGGATATTAGAAACGAGACAAAACTTAGCCCTGAAGATGAAATGCCAAAAAGCAAACTGACTGCTGAAAGGTCAACTTGCCAAAGAGAATCAATTAAAGGCATGCCAGAGCACGTCACTTCCCGCCGTCCTCATGAATATCTCAATGTTAAAGATTTACCAGAGTCATGGGACTGGAGAAACATTAGTGGAGTAAACTATGTCTCTTGGAGTCGAAATCAGCATATTCCTACTTATTGTGGCAGCTGCTGGGCTCATGGACCTACCAGTTCTATCGCCGATAGAATCAATATTGCCCGCAATAAATCATGGCCTGAAATGACTCTTTCGCCTCAAGTTATCATTAACTGCTAGGCTGGAGGAAGCTGCAATGGTGGAAATCCTTTGGGTGTTTACTCTTTTGCCAAGAGTCATGGTATACCTGAAGAGACATGTCAAGCATATCTGGCTAAAAATCCTGCCAAATTTAGTTGCTCTGATATCCAAAAATGTCAAAACTGTGAGCCTCCTAAAGCTACTAAGCCTGGAGATGCCGGACACTGCTGGGCTCAACCCAAATATCCAGTTTGGAAAGTGACCTAATACGGTTCAGTTGCAGGAGCAGACAAAATGAAAGCAGAGCTGTTTGCACGAGGACCTATTTCATGCGGAATTGAAGCTACCCTCAAACTAGAAGCCTATACTGGAGGTATCTTTTCTGAAGCCAAATTATTGGCTGAGATTAACCACGAAATCGCAGTTGTTGGATGGGGAAAAGAAAATGGTGTCGAATACTGGATCGGAAGAAATAGTTGGGGAACTTATTGGGGAGAGTCTGGTTTCTTCAGAATTCAAATGCACCGCAATAACCTTGCCATTGAACGAGAGTGTTCTTGGGGCGCCGTGTAAAAGCAGCCTCACATAATCAACCTCTAAGAGCCCTCAACCATCGAGCAATTCTACATGTGATCTCAATAAATCATATCAATATAAAGAATTAATTGATTATACTTCATTATTAAAAGAAGGCATCATTTATTGGATTGATAAAAAGGAATAAATCTGGTTTCTGTTCATAAAAATTACACTGTTGACTAATTATTTGTCCAGTAAGATATAAATCCAACATTAAAATGGGGAACTCGAAATCAGAGGAATACAGCTCTTTGGTGAGGCATTGGGCAAGAAGCGATTGGGTTGTGTTGGAGGAGAAGAGCCTTTACTCTATCTGGATGCATAAAACCACTGTCAAAAGATACATGGTTTACTTGATAGATGCCAACTAAATTTAATCATCTTAAAAACTGGAAATGTATGCTTTTCGAAGGCAAAACAACTCCACCTTAGTAACCATTGAATGTATCCTCATCGATAACTAAACCCAACTTTGCTAATCACCTAAAAACGCCTATTTGCTAGTCGAGTATATCCCTTTAAGGCTCAATACATTTCGATATGCTTTAACTTTTTAAGAATCCTTAATTGTGCTTAAAAATGTTCTTTCTGCCTACAATATACTACACCATATTTATGGACCACTGTATACTTCCGAAGACATGATATGCTTCAACGAAGATGGTCGCCCTAAGGTTTGGATAAATTAAAATTTATCACTAAATTAGCCTTGCACAAAAGCTAAAGGGCAACTGTTAATTTCAGGAGAGTCAAATGAAATATTAAGTAAAAGCCATAAGATAATAAATTAGTATGAAAATAAAGTTTATAATTGCTTAATAAATATTTTTAGGACTGTTGAAGAAGCATCAATTTCAAGGTTTCCCTCCGAATTTACAGGAGGAATTGAAAGGATAAATGCTTTTTAGGAAGCAGAAGAATTGATATCTCATTATTGTAGAACAAAAAATATAAACATTGGCTCATGCATCTCTATCTAGAAGATAAATAAAAGAGGGTATAGACATTATCGACCTTTAAACACTGACAGAGTTATAAGAGCATAGAATAATTATGTTGATAATAATCTACATTTATATCAAAGCCAATAAAATAATAAATAAAAAGGAGGGTACTTGCAGGCCGAAGTAATAATACCTCCCCTCTCAAAGCTGCAGATTATTAAAACTCAAAATATCAGTGGCCTAAAAAGTGAGCCTACCTTAAGAACAAGTGGCAGTTCACATACGAACATCAAGATAAAATATAATCAAAATTCAGGAATATGTATCAAATAGAAAGGGGGCATTTGCTAATCTCCTCGATTTCCAAAAGTCTCGTAAGTGCAGATGTCATCTTTGTCCAATATTCATCATAGAAACATGTATAATTAATAAAATACTAAATATAATCTTTACGAATCGAAATAAAACAAAAAAATGTAAAAATAAGAGGAATCGAAACAGATGAAGAACGTGAAGTAAAATAGTATTTCTAAAAAATAAAAAAATCTCCTCAATGAAATGTAAAATCCATCTAATGCCAAAAATCAGCATAAGCCTCATCTATTAACAGAGCATAAATAAATTATTGATCTTCCACTATCTAAGAAACCGAGTATCTAATAGCATTACAAGTATCATGTCATATAGAATGCAATTAAAAATGATAATTCTAAAGCAGATTCTCCGCAATCTGATAACTCCATAAATTTGTAATCTAAAAATAGCGCAAAGGCCTTAGAAGAATTAAAATTATGGGAAGAGAGTTTGTCTAAACTATCATAAAAAAAGATATCGCATAATGAAATTAAATCTGAGGATTTTATGGTAAATAACGATGAAGATAGACAGTATGATACGAGAGATAATATGGTTTAAACAAGAAAAACTTCCTCTATTTATGAATTGGCCAATTAGGAAGATCTCTAAAGCTATATTCGAGAGAAATACAACTCATATCTAACAGATAGCAATGATAATAAACCAAAAAAGTCTAATTTCTATCCTAATGATGAGAGGTAAAGATAGGATACTGACGAATATAACAATTATTAACGGCCTGATAAGTATTAAAATAGTAGCAAAAATAACTATCATAAATTGCTTCAAAGTATTACCGAAGAAGAGAACGAATAAAAGAATTAAAACAATTGGTTTTTTAAACTTATTCCAGTACCAAACAGCCCCCAAAGATCCATGCATGAGACGAGAAGAGTATCCTTTGCGGTAAATCTTGCTTCTGATCTTCCTGATAAGATCATAAACAAACCGAGTCATGAATTAACCAATTAACATAATCTTCCAATAAAAAAGTTGAAATATAATGATTCTAATTAAGCCCATAAAAAGATAGAATAACGTTATGCAAAATATGTAAAGAATAGAGTACCTTTTAGTACCAGGTAAAAAGCACTCGTTTCCACATCCGTAAATAATGAACCCCAAAATTATAGATCAAACACATCTTTTGGCAAATTAAGCAAAACTCCATAAAGCAATCCAGCCGGTAAATAAAAAGGTTTAACTACACAAAATGGCAAGTTTTCAAAGTCAAATCTAAAGAGATAATAAAGGACAAAATAATAGGGTCACAGCAAAAAGGGATTTTGGTCTGATAAATTGAGGAATAAGTGATGATCAGTTATATTGGAGTATATTATGGGTATAGGCATAGGCAATCAATCCACGTACAGAGTATGGATTTAGTAGCATTAATATATTAATTAATTAATTATCTTATCTTTTAAATTTATGACTAGTAATAATGATTAATCAAATTTATAAATATTTTGATTCGATAAATGAGGGCCAATCCTAGAAATATTTTTGTCATTTGCTTTATCTTTGGCTTTCATATCTTCAATTGCTACTGCGATCCTCAAACATCAACAAAATTAGGTGTACCTATTGAGGAAAAGTAAATTCTGTAAAGTCAGCAGCATGCCTAATTCAATCCAAATAAAGATAAGGTAACTCTAATTTAAATTCCAAATATACCCATCGTGGAAGTGCTTAAATAAGATATACTCATTGAAGAATTGCAAAAAGTGGTTATTTAAACACAATCTGATGAGCTTTAAAATTTGAGGAAATCAAGGGATAGTCCTCAAATACTATCAAATGGATAAAATGCTATCATACCTGACCTAACTAATCTACCAAAAATATAATAGGAACAATTGAAGCCTTGGATTTATCAATAGATTCAGCATTATAAATCTCATTATTAGTCGACGGAGAGATAATCTTTTTCCTTTATATTAGATCCTGAAAACATCTTTTAATTCAAGTGGAACTCCTTCAAAAAAGCTTAACTCCTACTATCAATTAGAGTTTTTCAAGTTTTAAAAACTGGAGGAATCACTCCGATCTTAGACAGTGAATAAAATGAGTATATCGACATTCAAATGAGGGAAGATGGCAAAACTTACTATGCATCCATAGGATAAGTTTATGTGTCAAAAAAATTAACAGCTAAATTCGATGGAGACAAAAAACATTTCCGATTTGCGAGCCGACGAACTAAAAGTGTATTAGTGATGGTAGAACTATAAAAGATGGAAATAACGGTGAAATTAATTGATGGAGAGTATGATATGGTAAAGGATTAACACTTGTAATTCGCTGTCAGAAATCTATAATTTATAAAAAAGGAAGTGATTAGCGTATAAAAGCAGTTGGAGTACACGTAGAAGTGTAACTAGTCATACATGAACAATGACATATTATATTAAAGCCGATTGCTGAGTCTGGCAAGTTTATAAACGACAATGATAGTGGGATCGGCTCTGCTGCAGTTATATTTAATAAAAAATCTGATTACCCTTCGATAAATTATTTGATGATACCCCTTCAGTATTATTCTCCAATTCTGATTATTTATCATTTTTAACTAATCAGAATTTTATCGTGGATCTGATCATTAAACAGATTTAGCTTTATATCCCTCATCATTTAATAATCTCATCAACAAATGGATATCGATCTCAGTCTTCTCGAAGATTTCAAACCGCAAGACCAAGAATGGATCAATTGGTCTTTTAACCATGAGGAGTACGAAAATATCCCCTTAACCTATTTCAATCGCTTCAACAAAATGCAATTCAAGTGTTGCGATCTTTCATCAGTACCCATGCGCAAGGATGAGTAGGAGTTTACAGTAGTCGAGGGCAACACTAAAGTCACCAATAAAGACTTCATCTCCAAGAACATCAAGATGGGAGACCGTAGAAAGAATAATCTCGCAAGCACCAGAACTTTCACTAAAAAACAGCGCAGAGGAATGAGAACCTGGCACAATCAATACAAGACAAAGTTTAAAGAAATTACCGTCAAGAATGACTGGACCAATATCAAAACTATCAATAAGAGAGACCTCTCTGAACATGTTCCTAAAATACGCAAATTCAAAATTGAATAAATCTCTAAAAAAGGTAGACTGCATAAACTCAATGAGAAAGTAGAGAGAATCTCATGGAATCCTGTGGGTTTCAAGGAGAATTAAGAGTATAAAGTGCGGGGAGTCAAAACACTTGACGATAGAACTCTGTCAGATATTGTTAGTGATATTATGAACAGCGAGGAACCTCTCCTCAGAAAGACAATTGTTTGCTCAATTGAATTTTTGCTGGCAATTTTAACGGTGAGAGGGGGCCAGTATCCTTGGGCAATTACAATTGAGAAAGAGGGTAACCTTATTCTGTTTTAAAACTATAAAACGGGAGATGAGGAAGTGGAGCTGACCTATTTAGACATGTTTACAACCAACGAAAACACCACTGGAAATATGCCAACCGACTAAGCTAAAATCCGTGATCACTGCTATAACGCCACCAAATATACCCAAATTTTTAAGGATTTGTTATCTTCAGGAGAAGTGTATGAGTAAGCCGGAAAAGAGGCATAATAAGAAAAGGAGGAATCAGAAGAAGGTGAGGAGTAATAAAAAAAGGAGGAAGAGCAATTAGAGTATGTCAAAAAATATGTGAAAATACAACTTGATGATATTGATATCTATACTGCTGTGAAAATCGATGGAATGAAAGTCAAGTCCAATGGCACTGCATAAACTTGTTTGATCCGTGCCTTCATGGAAACCACAACTGACGGAGGGTGGATTTAGGATATGAAAAAAACTCAGGGAACTCTTGTCTTTCAAGAATATTTGGCCAACAGTTGCAGCGTACAGAAATGGATATGTGAAGGCCGCATAGCTGGAGTAGAGTTGATAAAACTGGGCTTTGTTGGCTTCGATAAGCAGAAACCAAAAATTATTAACGTGAATGAAACAAGTCTCAAAGGTCTATAGAACTATATTTCTTTCAAGGAGGCAGAGTGCTGGCCCATTCTAAAGTACGTGCTGGACCTTCTCTATACTTGCTAGAGTGGCGAATACGTACTCTCACGCTCTCCTTATACCCCTTTAGCCCTCAAACTCTTCAATATACCAGCAAAGGAATAAGAGGAAGAAGATTAAGCTTGAATGTGATCATCCATCTTGTATCCAAATAGAAACATGAAGCTTATAAATTAATTTCACCTTCTTAATTATATCGTCAATTTTCATGCTTTTAAACTTAAATAGTATCTTGCATTGTCACAACTTAATTCTATTTTTACTAAATTATCCATCGAAAAGAGTTCCTTTTATATCTATCTTATGGTATTGTAGTATTGACATAATTCCAAATCAATTTCTAATTATCATTATCACACCCCGCTTTCTTTGAGTTTTCGATTTTATAAAGCCTGCAGTTTGATGGACAGGTTCTTTACAATTTGACCATTTAGTTCCACAATTTAGTTCATGGCCTTACGGTGATCGACTCTTGCATTTAGTAAAGACTCTTCGCTTAAAAGAGTTACTGATAGGTGATTTGCCGATGAAGGCTATAGTGTTGAACACGTATTTAGTGGATGAATATTTGTATATTCACTCCTTACTTTAAGATAGTTTTCAGTATTGAGGCCAGGTATCATTTTATCTATGCGGTCAAGTTGAGCAGCGATGGTGGTAAGATCCTCAATTTAAGAATGCACAAGAGTTAGCTTTTACTGAGTAGGCACTCCATCAATAACCTCAGAGTATTTGTCAATAGCTTTTTTAATGGCAACAACTAATTTGATCTAAATTTACACTTGCGGCTGGCATCCTTATGTACCTTTGCAATGACTTCAGTAATTCCATCGCGGATATCTTTGATTTCGCTGTCTTTATGCTAATTATAATTTCCGATCAATTTTTCGACGGCTTGTAGTCTCAGTTCGAGTTGCACGAGATAGGACTTAATCATAAATATATAAACTAAACAATCATAATATATCTTTTGCTTTGGACATTGTATTTTTATTTATCAGATCAATCTTACTGCATTTTGATCTATTGACTCAGTCAAATCTATATGAAAATGACTCTTTTAAAATTTATAATAATTCAGTCAATGTAGTGCCCGAGATGCAAATCGCATTCAGTGCGTCTATAAAATGGGGCTCGCGTCTGTGGAATTAGTGAATGCACCTTCGTGGACTTGCATCCTATTAGCTATGATAACGATGTTATGCACTATGAGGGGTAGGATAAAAAGGAGAATCGATTCACAACCCTCTTTTCAGGCAACCTTGACAACGGAGGCATAGAACTTGAGAAGGAGGCTAATTTTGATAAAAATTTTAAGAAGGGGCGGAAGATTGTAAATGACACTTGCTTTGTGCTTAAACTCAACCAAAACATAGTGGATATGGCAACAGCTCGCTTTTTGGCTATTCAAAAGATCATTCACCAGTAAAAAAAGTAATCTGAAACGAAGGAAGTTAGATAGGCCAACGGTGAAGACTTGCCAATTGAGGATATAGCAGAGTAGCGTAGAAGTAAAAAAGAGAAGCACAAAAACATTCTTTCTATTAAAAACATGGCAGGCTATGCAATTTATTCTGCATGCTTCGAAAAGGAGAACTATTTCTAGGAGTTCAACATTTGCAAGGTGCTTTCTTTGAGTTTAAAAGACTGGAAGGACTTAATCAAAGAGATGAACATTCTTTTGAAGTTTAGGATTGATTTTGTTCCAATCATGAGACCCAAACATGTGATTATTAGAGTTTGTAGACGAAGGCGCATCCGCATGGAGGAGGAGAGAGCCATGATTGAGATGTGTTAGCGCATCGTCTCTGCTGGAGAGCTTGACGTTCGTATTAATACAATAGCCGCTATAGCTTATTGGAAGGTATGTGAATACAGCACCCTATATAGGACTAATATTAGTCTTCCTGAGATTTGTAAGAACCATGATAAGATGCAAGAAGAAAACGCAAGAACAAGTGAAATCCAAAAATGTTTCGACGTAACCCCTGAAAATGTGAGAAAAGTGTTTAAGGACTCGATTAAAAATCAGTTGTTTAGTCGATATTTGCCTATCTGGTAAGGAAGGGTAAACCCTAAGTAAAATGGAAAGAATTAATAATATGATGAATGACCTAACTGAATCTAAACAAATATTAAGTTAAATAATGTTGGCTATTAATTACATATATTAAACAAGATGCATTTGTTTTAGTAATTGTCCAAGGTATATAAGTTACTAATTAATTATTTGAGAGTTGAATATATCATGAATATCAAGAAATTTATTAATGAAATTTTTATTATTGATATGCTTCCAACCTGTAACAATTGTTGAAAATCGAAGTATAAGGGTAAATTCAGAAAGAATTAAAAATTAATTTGACCAAATCACTGATTTTTAAATGACATAAAGCAACTATTCATTTTGAGTATAAACAGAGTGATTGTTAAAAATATACTGAAAAGATGTATGTATGACTTTGCAATTTATTTAATGATGATTGACTCAACTGGCTAAACATTCATCATGTTCCATTCTCAATTCCATTTAAATACAAGGAAAATAATATCAGTAATTTTCTTCTCAAATATTCCAATTTTGAATTCAGGCTGATTAAGGTAGCATGCTCTTATTATTATATTCTTTATACTTAATCGTATATACAAATTATATCTATATGATAAGATTTTAACCAATTTAATGGGGATTGAATCCAACTACAGGTTGATCAGTAGTCAGAACACTGAACATTGACTGGCTTAAGTTATAACGGGGTTATTGAACAAGTATTTTTATATTTTGATTTTCATGAGTAAAGCCTTGGGATAATTTAAATCCCGAAAGATTAAATTAATGTGAGCATCTCTCAACTTCCTGGAAATGTTAATCTACTGATTTGAATTTACTGATACTGATTCTAGTTCCAATCGAGTTGCTAACCACTTTCTGAAGCATTTCTATCTTATCCCCGATGGATTCATAAAAAGAATTAAATTATATTTCCAGTTCATCGTTAAGTTTTGCCTTGGGAAGATTAGCAACCCCTTTCACCAATTTAAAAAACCTATTACTAATTTCTATAAATTGGTAAAGAAGTTTCTGTAGAGCACTATCTTTGATCCCAGACAGCCATCTTTGATTTTAAGAATACATTTCCACCATCCTTTTGAAGTAATTTGACTAGTTTTATTAGATATCATATTGCAATATTTAATTTTGCCATTATTAGTCTTAGCAACGAGTTATTGTTGGAGGTCCATTAGAATTTATTACTTAATCATTTTATGCTTTTTTCTCTTCCATTTAGATATCTTTAATTTATTTTTTATTGTCTAATCCCAGTCTTTTATAAATGATGTTTTTTTATAGTTGATTAGCAGTATATTATAGTATAACTGCCTGCTTCAATTTATCCGGAAAATTAATGTTCAATTTGCAGGATTCATGCTGCAAGGCAAATTTTATTTAGTAGGATATCAGCCGTTTTAAAATTTATTGACTGAGATATACACCTGAATTTCTGTGTTGCCCTTTATGGGTATGAATTCCTGCCAAAACTGGCACCCCTGAAGTATTAACTCCGAAAATACCACTTCCACTATGTCCTGTGCTAGTTTGTAGGTTGTGGTAGATCGTATTCGCGTGTAATTATAATAGTCTACCTTTTAAATTAACTCTCTCAAAGTTTATATCCCTCAGATTGCTTTTGTTGTAGTAAGAACGACTGGGAAAGCCTGATATTGCGAGATCTCCACCAATTTTCAACTCCTCCTGACATTCTACTCCAACTTGTGGAAAACTCTGCATCTATATGTCAGTGGACATATATATTAATGCAATATCTTCGGAGATAGGGCATTTGGAGTAGGTTTGTCCTTTTTTCAGTGGCTAAAAATGTAAAAAATGATGGGGAGAAGATTGATATATCTTTTGTTCTTGCTTAAGTCTTCCAGTAATATGTTGAGGAATAAATGTCACTGAATCACAAACCTTTTTCTTATTTTCAAGAAAAATTGTATGTGCGCAAGTGATGATGATTCTTTATGAGATTGCAACTCCAGTTCCATAACAAATTGTTTCTAGCTTGCCTCTATTATTCCTCCATTATCCTCTGACAATACCAGTGTTAGGTTGATGTTGCTAAAAGTATTAGGAAGCATTAAGATTCCTTCTGGCTGAATTATCATCCAAATTATCGTGTTTTAAACTTAATTGATTTTTTCTGTTTTTCTATTTATTCTTTAAAATATTCTATAAACTAGGCGGTTCATTTGAGCAAAGGTGATCGCTGATGTGTATTTCCTATCGCGAATTAAATATCCTTTGTAGGCTATAACTTGATAACATACTTTTTAACAATTTATACTACTTTTACTAATATTGAGGTCTTAAATATTTATTTATACTTTGCTCTTGTATTTTACTCTTCAAATCTGATATAGCATAAATAAATATTCTTTTTGCATAAATCTGGCATTTCTCTAATTTTTTTATTTTCATGATGGAGACTCATTAAATAATTCAAAAATGATCTATTTCTATTACCAATAAAGAGAAAAATGGCAAACCATAATTTCAAAAAATTGTCATCTTAAACTACAAAAATGGTTGCAGGACTTGAGAATCATTGCATCTTTAAGATACATCGGATTCTGTACTTTTTAAGCGAATTAAAAAAACACATTTTTAATTAAACCAATCATAAAGTATAGAATAGATGGTTCATTCAAAATTTGCTTAGAGATGAAGATTTCAAAATAAAAAGACGGGCAACAGAATTATCAAACAAGAAGAAAATATCAGCTTAATATGATCAAAAAATAATAACGATATATATGAATTGATTAATAACATAATTTTAAAAAGAATTTGTGTTTAATAAACCTTTATCCAGCTAATTTCACTCTATCATTTAATTAATTCAGCAAGCTAATATCTGGTTGCTAATTTGGTATGAAGGCAACACCATTTGCTGATCTATTTAGCGATGAAGTTAGTCTTTTTAGATCAAGGATAGTATTTTGAAATGCTTGAACAGCCTAATTAATAATAAAAGTTGAGCTTATTATTTGATTGTTGTTGAATAATTATAAATTTATTATTTGAATTTTATTCAAACAGAACTAATAAATTCATACAGAATTAAGAATCACCTACTTAGTATAGTCACAAATGTTTAGGTAACCTTGAGTAAAACAATAATAAATGAAAATAAATAGAAATATAGTCAATTTATGCATTCACACCAATTATTAAGTTCCAGTGATCTCATTCGAAAAGTAAGGAAATAATATAACTCAAGGGTATCAAATTGTTTTATTCTAATGTTAAACTGGAGAAAAGAAAATAATTAAATAGATAGAACCTTCACCAAATGGAATATCTTTTATTAATTACAAATTATAATGTGTGTGCAGAAAACACTCCGTAATTAATAGAAAGAATCTGCGATTCTGTTAAAACAAATTATTTAATATTTTTAAAGCATCAATCTGTTTATGTAGATATGGATAATCTTTTTTATAAAAAAACAGTTATTTTTTGAAGCTATTGAGTTAATGGCAGCAGCAATGATCCCAACAAATATTTTCTATGATAGCTATTATCTTCAGATTAATTGTATTAGTTAATCTGATTAGCTTGCCTAAATTATGCTAAAGTACTTTTAATTTGCCTTTTGGATAATTCATTTAATTATTGATTTTAAATAATTTATGAAGTACTGAAAATTTGTTTATTCAATTAGTTACTTAAGAATTGCTATATTTAATTCAATTGAGATGAAGTCCTTCACCAACGTATTCATCAACACTATTTGCCATATTATCATTGATGGTCATGCCGAGGAAAAGTACTACCTGGCTACACACTTCATCATGTTGATGCAGACTATTGGCTGCATCGCTGATCCATCGTCTAATATCTATCTTATAGTCAAGTGGACTGATCCATCCACCTTTCTCGATCCTTCCTTCTCTATTGTGGTATGCTTTTCCATTATTATGTCTTTTCTCTTCCTCATAGTCGTGAAACTAATCATGACCGAAAGCGGAGATATTTTGGTCAAGCCTAATACCCTCAAAATATACATGGGGAATATACTACTGCATCTCCAGATGCTTTGCAAAACAACAGTTCTCAGTCCTCTCATTAGAAGTTCTCTTCTCTAAATTCAAAACCCCTCAAGTGTAGAAATTAAATATTTGGGGTTAGTGTCTCTACTAATATACGTGGGACTTCTCCTCCCTATTTCATTGTATAACACCTCCAATACATTTATCCTTACTCCTCAAATAAATAAAAAATTAACATATATTAACATATATCTCATCCTCAATTTATTTAGAGTCATATTCGCGATAGTGAGTGTTGTAAATTAAACCCTCAATCATATTATCTGTGGATTATTCTTCATTATCTTCATGGTAATGAGCATTGGACAACCTATCTTTGCTTATAGTCATTAGAAAATTATCAAGGGCATGATCAGCACAATTGCCTACATATGCCTAGGCACCACATGGTAGTACATTATAGGCGGATCCTCATAATCTCTTTGCCTTCAACTTGTGGGTATAATATGTTTCATCGCATTAATTGACTGGTTGTCTCAATACCGTATCAAAAAGATCTTGCAATTAAAACAAGCCACTATTCATCAAATAAAAATCCTCATCTTTTTGGTCGGGAACATCGAAGAAGAGATTTAAAATCTATAATATTTTATTTTTTAGCATTGTAAGTATTGCACTCATCCGACATGCCATTGCACTGCTGTCATATAACATCTTGCTTCTTCTCATGGATAACTAACTTATGATCAGATCTGGTATTAATTTCTGATTAGCTATATTGGGAATTTCTACTGCTTGGAGAAGATTATAAATCTGCCTGAGACAGAAATGATGTAGCAGATTGAGAAATACCAGCACATAGTCGTGGATTTAGCAGAAATGCACCTTTTCAAGTTAAGACAGCTCAATTCTGCCTACTACATTTTAAGTAAGTTTCGGCATCAACTATAAGTCAAGGATATTTCCTTCCTCTCATTCCGCCAAAAGAAAAAGATTATCAACTACTACATGCAGGAAGAGATCATACTCAAATATAGGACTGAAGGGGTCACCAACCATTATGCCGACAGATATATGACATTCCAAATTGAATACTAGAAATATCGAAAATTACTCTTGCGTTCTGCCAATAGAGCATCAGAAATGTGGGAGTAAATGAACAAACGAGATCCTGATGAAGGTAAATTACATAAATCCATTAAGATACTGTATGTATGGCATCAACGTATCTGCGCTATGTATGATGATATAACTAAAAACTTCGATAAGTCAGCTGACATTCTCGAGAGAATCACAAATCACTACTTTCAACACGTATTGAATATCCCTGAGAGATCTCCCTTTCATGTCATAAAACCTCCGTAATTTTAGGCAATCCTCAATAAGAAAGAAGATAAACAGAAGGGAGATAAACTCTCCTAGAATATGCAAATTTTCTCGTTTAAATCGACAACCCCGATGTGTTTCGTGTCAGTGGACGAAAACTAAGAAAAATTTGGTAAAATTATGGGCAATAATTATTTTTTCAATCAAATCATGAGAATGGAATTCGGGAAAATCGCCTTTATCGAGGAGTTTATGATTCCCGAGATGCGCGAACACCACCGTCAGTCCATGAAAAAATTTATTAAGGGCGATGGTTTTAGTTTAGAGCATAAGAATGGTTTCACCTTAAATACTAAGGGTAAGATTGTATACACTAAGATACTTGTGCAGATTATGCCGTCTATTTAATAAGGGTTAAGGTACGTTTTCTTCTTAAAAAAACTGATGCCTCACCGTAAGATATTAGGTTTAAAAAACAATGCCACAATCGCCTACTCTTCCCAGTCATTTGATGATGCTTTCGAAATGAAAATTACATAATAGCCTGTGGTCAGTTATCTAACTCAATAACTAATTCAGGAGATTAAGACCAAATCATAGATAAAATTGAAGATTGAACAGGAGGAGTATTACATTAAATTTTTGCATGAGTTTACGCATAAAGACTTCGATTACTTATTTATTTAGTTTTATGATGAAGAGGATATCGCCACGTTGACCAAATTCAATCTCATGGGCGGAATCTAAAATTCAACCGGTAGTATATGCAAACAGGTCGATTTCTTATAGAACGGATAGAAAAGAGATTCAATCATCAGCCATGATTCAATTGATTTCATGGAAAAGGTGGGAATTAATAAAATTGGACTGTAGAGTAAGATGGCTAGCAATGAAATGAAAAAGATATAGGAGAGTATTGCTGAAACATTCTCTATAATTGTGGATGATAAGAAGAAACACATAACAAGCCGTGTGATAATATTTATTCTAATCATCTCCCTTCTCTTTACTGGAGCGCTGCTAGCCTCAATGTTTTTAAAGTTAAACAACCAAAATACGTACTTACAGGCAACTAAAATTAATGCCGCCTACAACAATTTCATGCTCACGATCGCAAAGGACATTATATATCTCAGGTTAACTAATATCTAAGCTTACTTAAACAATACTTTCCTGGCCAATACATTTTTTCAAGCTATTCAGAGTCTAAATGGCATTAATTCAGCCATGGATAACCTAGTCATTAATTTTGATGTCAGTACAATTTCGCAAAATTGGAACTCTTTCAGATGTAACAGTAACAATGGCAGCTTTAGTTTAAACCAGGAGATCAATTTTCTAACAATTTCAGACTTCCTCCAAAATACTTTTATCAACTTAATTACTTTCCCGGTTAACAGCTTTGCATTTCCTATTTCAATGCATTATCAGCTGCCGCCCCTAACTGGTGCTGAGTGCTTGTTCAATGAATTCGTAACTAACGGCGTATACGTATCTTTACCACAATTTCGCTCTTTAAAAGCCAATGTAATGAACCCGATAATATACAACAATGTGAACACTAAAGTTGGAATGCTAATAGTATTTATGGCTCAGATATTAATAGTTGGGACATTTGTGGTTGGTATGCTGCTACTAAATAAAAGAGTAACTGAACTTAAGCATGAAAGCTATGATTTATTCTAAAGTATCGATAAACAACTCTTCAAAGATAAAGAGGAAAATTGCAAGGATTTCATCGCCAAATACACTGAGTTTGAGGAAGACTAGAAATTTGAGAATACAAATACCTTTATCAAACTCAATACTACTCACCATACAATGAAACTTGTCTAAGAAGATAACCCTACGAAATTTATTGACAAAAATTCAGACGAACAGCCCTCGGAATGTGAGTTTGGCACTAATCTTATCAGCAATAGGCTAGGCAGCAACTTATAAACAAAAGAATTCAATGCTGAAGATAATCCTATAAATAATAATAAGGGAGGTTCTCCCGAAAATTCTGGGTTAAACAAATAGGGGGGTGGAAAGAACAAAGCATATTAAATTTTTGAAAAAACTTCCATAGTGTGGATATTCATCAAGTATCTGCTCCCTGTTATCCCTCTGATCCTATTTTCAATCGTATTTGGAAGTATTGAGGTTGAGTAAACCAATAAAATTAACAATTTTCTCAACATTCAAGAGCAAATTCAAACCCTACAACTCGATACCAGCCTCTTGTGCTTGTATACAGTGGAATACGGTATTTATGATCCTTCTTTTGAGCAATATATTAGCATTCCAGCTTAACTTACCAACTTAATCAATGAAATGTATTCTATCTAACGTGCCTTTGTTGGAAAATACTATGATCTAAGAGCATTGCCAGCAACAGTTTAATTCATAAATTCTATAGGTTACACCAACCTTTGTGAAATGGATGCACAAGGAGACTTCTTGAACAGTACCTTAGGAAACGGTACATTTGGAAATAAATCTCCTTGCATAAACATCAGCAATCAAATCCTAACAAAGGGGTTCTACTCCGCAGTGATCAGCTTTTTAGAGGATGCCAATACATTAATTCTTGCAAATCCTAATACTCCCTCAATGACTATGTCTCAAAGACTGCAATACATGAACAGCCACTTCTTCTTGAAGGACAGCCTACTCATAAATTATTTTGACTAGATCCTCTCCACCCTTTTGGCTCGCTTTAATCAAGACTATACTAATGACATACAGAGTTCAACCAATTTGCTAATATATACTGCGATTGGAATGCTAGGAGTATTAGTTTTGCTGGCGGTATTACTGAGCTGGTTTTACATAAAAGATTTCAAGCACGAAATCATTGAGATTACGTCCATATTTTTATTGATTTCCTATGATAGCATAATAAAGAACGAGGTCCTTAAGAATCAGTTCATGGAGAAGATGTAAGAATTCAAAAAATTAAAGTGATGACTTATCATTTAATACTATTGATACAAAAGTTATTAATGATCACAAGATATTTAGCCTTGCATAATCTTACTCCCAATAATGCCAAATTTTTTATTTCCTTTTTATTATAAAGTGATAAATCACTAATTTATGATCAATGGAATAAATTTTCGTTTTTCACTTTGGTAACTTAGATAAAACTCCTTTTGCTATCTGGTTAATTCAAAATGGCTTTTGATTTGAGAGCCTAGCAATTTGTTCAATATCAGCTAATCAATTTTCAATTTATATTAATTAAATTTATAGGGAAATTGCATTGATTGCCAAATAATAGAAATCTTTCTATCTTTCATATTATAGTTAATTTTAGGTACAAATTTAATGCTTACCATTCTTATATAGGGATTTTTCCTCATCTCCACATATCCCTTCATGAAATCACCCTTGCTTAGCACCCTCTAGAATCACATTTTCACTGAAACTATTAACAATCGATATATAAAAAATCGGATCTTGCTTGGCTTTATTTCTCCAATATCATCTTTAACAAAGATTCTGACATCCTAAAATGTATTATAGTAGACAATAATAACATATGACGATAAGAAATTGGGCTGATTGGTTCACAGCAGATCCATTTAAAAAGAAGGTCACTGTCCTTTAAGGCTATGCTTAATATACTGTTAATTCCGATCATGTAATTATTGCAAGTGCAAATGATATCCTTATGGAAATGAAATAAACATCAATATCACTGAAGACACACTATGTTGACTGCTTACTGTTTATCTGAGGGATAATTTTATAAAGATAATGGTATTAGAATTATTCTCAATTAATAATGATTCCGTCAGTATGCTGATAATCTTATGTTTTAATTTATTTTAGTTGAGCATGATGAATGCAAACGATGAAGATAAACAGTGAGGAGGCTCGAAACTGAAATACAGTTTTTAGTTTATAACTGCTGTATTTCATAAATGCAAATATTTTTTGCCAAAATATTCTTTTGTCAAATAGCTTGGAAATATAAATTTATAAGGAATTTACATGAATCCCTTCTTTCATTAAATTATCATATTTAATCATAGCAATAGTTTACATGACTAAAAATTTAATTAATTTAATTACGATGGCTTCTATCATTGTTTATCTAAATAATAGAGTAAATATTTAGATGGGGTCTTTCATCAACGTGCTCATCAATACAATTTGCCACATTACAATTGACGGCAATGCTTCAGAGAAATATTATCTCGTCATACATTTTATTATGCTCCTTCAGACCCTTGCCTGCATCGCCGATAATTAATCCACGCTTTATCTCATCGTAAAATGGACTGATCCTTCCACCTTCCTCGATACTGATTTCACAGTTATTCTATGTTTTGTTGTTGTCATGAGTTTTCTTCTTTTTTTTATAGTTAAACTCATTATAACCGAAGGTGGAGAAATGCTGGCAAAGCCCGACATCATTAAGATTTACCTCGGAAACTTGCTGCTCCACCTTCAGATGTTCTGCAAAACTGCGGTCCTTAGTCCTCTCGTCCGTAGTTCGCTCTTTTAAATTCAGAACCCTTCGAGCGGAGTCATGAAGTCACTAGCTATGCTATCCCTCCTGATTTATGTCTTGCTCCTACTCCCAGTATCACTTTACAACACCTCCAACACTTTCATCCTCACTCCCCAAATAAACAAAAAGCTTACCTACATCAACATCTATCTCATACTCAACATCTTCAGAGTGATCTTCGCTTTGGTAAGTGCTTTAGATCAGTCCCTTATTCCCATTCCCTGTGCTATATTCTTCGTCATTTTTATAGCAACAAGTATAAATCAGCCAGTTTTTGCCTACAGCCATGAGAAAATAATCAAGGGGATAATCAGCTCAGTAGCTTATATCAGCTTAAGCTAGGTGCTGCAGTTTGTGATAAATACTCAGCCAGATTCGCTCCCCATTTAACTAGTTGGTATCATATCATTCGTTGCCTTGGTTGATTGGCTGTCAAAGTTCCGAGTTCGCAAATTCCTCGATATAAAGGAGCCCACCATTTATCAAATTAAGATTCTAATCTTTCTAATTGCAAACATTCAACAGGAGATCCAAAAATTAGAATATTTTATTTTTTCACATCATAAGCACTGCTCTCACCCAAATTGCAGTTGCACAACCGTTATTTAGCACCTTTCTTCGATGGAGGGAAAGCTCAATGACGATAAAATATGGTACAAATTTCTGATCGCCTATATAGGTAATTATTACTGTTTGGAAACAATAGAGAAATTGCCCAAGAGTTAAGTAATGCAGTAGATTGAGAAATATCAACACATCGTGGTGGATTTGGCCGAGATTCATCTGTTTAAGCTGGGAGAGGTTAACTTATCCTACTCCATTGTGGGTAAGTTCAGTCACTTCCTCGAGGAAAGAAACATCTCATTCCTTTCTTTCGGACAAAAAAGAAAGATCCTCAACTACTATATGCAAGAAAAGATCTTATTCAAGTACAAGACCAATAGAGCCGCCAATCAGTATGCCGGTAAATTCATAGAATTCCAAATAGAGTACGAACAATACCGCAAACTGTTGTTACGATCGGCGAACAAAGCTACTGTTATGTGGCAGTAAATGAACAAAAAATAACCAGATGGCGGAAAACTGAGCGAGTGCATTAAAAAGTTAGAACAGTGGCATCGTCCTATCTGCAAAATGTACGACAATATCACAAAAGTCTTTGATGGGTCAACTGACATCTTAGCCAAAATAACCAACGATTATTTTTTACTTATGCTGAATGTTCCGTAGAAATCCCCATTCCATGTGATTAAAGCACCAAAATTTTAAAGTATTTTTAAAAAAAGGGAGTAAAAAATTGAGAAAATATCCTAAAATTTGCAATATTTCTCCTTCGATTCATCAACACCCATATGTTTTGTATCGGTTGATGAGCACACTTTCGGAGAGATAACGGGCAACAACTATTTTTTTAGCCAAATCATGAACATGGAATTTGGGAAAGTGGCCTTCATCGAAGAGTTTATGATTCCCTAAATGCGTGAGCACCATCGTCAATCGATGAAGGCCTTCATTAAGGGCGATTGTTTCAGTTTGGAACACAAAAATGGGTTCACACTCAACAACAAGAGCAAGATCATTTACACAAAGATACTCGTGCAGATTATGCCCTCTATCAAATAGGGACTGCGATACACCTTTTTATTAAAAAAACTAATGCCCCATCGCAAGATATTGTGCATAAAAAACAACTCCACACTAGCCTATTCCTCCCAATCTTTCGACGAAGCCTTCGAGATGAAGACAACCTATCCACCTGTGGTCAGCTACTTCACGGAGGAGGTTATCAGAGAGATTCGGGAGAAGAAATAAATTCGACTTATGATTGAAAAACAGGAGTTCTTCCTCACATTTTTGCATGAGTTCGTTTGCAAGGATACAGTTTATTTGTTTGTATAGTTCTGCGAGTAAGCGGAGATCCTCAGACAAACCCTATACAATTTACTGGGCAAACAGGTTTAACAGATATACAACAAAGACAAAAATATCGACTATCAAAGAATAACTGACGGAAAAGACTAGATCGTAAATCACGAATCAAACAATTACATGGAAAAGGTTAAACTAGCCAAAAGTATGACATAAGATAAGAATGTTAGTGATAAAATAAAAAAAGAGGAGAACATTCGCAGTGTATACTCGATAATTATCGACAACAGTTAGAGAAACATAACTTGGCGTGTGGTAATCTTTGCTCTTATTTTGGTGATATTTATGACGACTTTGCTTACTTCTATGATCCTGAAACAGAACAATCAAAACACTTATCTGCAAGCTGGCCACATCAATAGTGCGTATCAAAACTTCATGATGATTCTCACAAAGGACATAACTTTCCTAAAATTATCAAACCTCCTATCCTTCATGAATAAAACAGCTTAGGCATAAATGTTTTTTTCATCAATTTATAGATAAAGCATAAATTCAGCCATGGACAAGCTAGTAACTAACTTTGATATTTCTTCCATCACTCAATTTTGGAATACGTTCAACTGCAACAATGATAATGGTACTATGACCTTTGGTCAATAATCAATGTTTTTAATTATATCCGATTATTTTAATAATGATCTAGCTAACCTAATTACATTTCCTATCAGTAGCTTTTCATTTCCATTTTCAAGTCAATATCAATCCATACCGCTGACTGATGCTGAGTGCTTATACAATGAAATGATGATCAACGGGATATATGTAACTATGCCTGGATTTCGCTAATTGAAAGACAATGTGATGGACCAGATAACATTTAAACGGGTGAATACCAAGACAGCTATGATGTTAACATACGCCATTCAAATTTTAATTATTGTGGTCTTTGTGCTGGGCATGTTCATATTTAACAAAAAAGTTGCTAAACTTAAAAATGATAGCTATCAACTTTTTGAAGGCATGGACAAACAGCTGATCAAGGATAAAGAGGATAATTGCAATGAGTTTATCGCAAGGTACACTGAGCTCAAAGAGGACGAAAAGTATGATGACACCAAAACCTTCATTAAAGAGACCAACAATCGGCAAAATGGAATGCAGTTCTATCCCAATGCTACTGTCACCAAAAGCGCATCAGAGGAACACACTGAGCCTAAATTTGGTGACAATCTCTTCAGCAATAAATCTAGCAGTCATAGTAATATTGAAAGAGATAGAAAATCTTTGAAATTACATATTTAAAAGAAAAATATTAGGAAAGAAAAAAGCAAGATAGGGCAATCCAGCATAATCTTTAAGAAATCCTCGATATTGTGGGTGTTCCTGACACACTCTCTTCCTGTCATTCCGTTGATTTTGTTTTCGATAGTCTTCGCAAGCCTCGAAGTTAAACAGGTCGACAATATCAACAATTTTCTCAGAATACAAGAACAGATTCAAACTTTATAGCTCGATATAAATCTGCTTTATCTGTACTAACTTCACTACGGCATATATGATCCATCTCTTTAAGGATATTTTGGTGTTCCCGTCTACCTAGACAATCTTATAGATTAAATATATACTATCGAGCGAGATTTTGTGGGTAATTACTATGATCTGAGTTTACTACCTCTGACTAAGCAGTTTATCAATTCTATTGAATACAGTGATCTCTGTGCTATGAATGACAATGGAGACTTTCTGAACAGCACTTCGCCATAAACTATAGTAATTCTAACTCCATGTTTAAATATAAGCAATCAGAGACTTACAAAGGGTTTCTACTCTTCCATTATTGAGTATCTTCAGAGTGCGAGTACACTGATGCTGACTAATCCTAATACAACTGCAATGAGTATGTCCTAAAAATTAATATTTTTAAACAGCCCTTTCTTTACGCAAGAAGGTCTTTTCATCATGTATTTTGACAATATCCTCACCACAATGCGATCTAAATTTGACCAAGACTACGCTAATCAAATTTAGAATTATACCAATTTAGTGGTGTATACTGCGATAGGCATTTTGGGATTGCTGATTCTACTGGCTGCAGTTTTCAGCTAGTTGTCCATTAAAAATTTTAAGTTATAAATCCTGTAAATATCATCCATTTTTCTGTTAATTTCCTACGAGAGCATCATCGCAAGTGATCAGTTAAAAAATCAGCTCGCAGTCAATATGTAAGAGTTTAAAAAGCTCAAATGATGATTTATAATGATGCATTATTGTGATTAATCTAAATAAGAAGTAAAAAAACAAAAATAAAGGATTTATTGTTATTATGTTTACATCTCAGGAAGGGAGTATTGATTTGCCATGGCAGTCAAATTCTCAGTTTATAAAATCAGAAGAATACTACATCCTAACTCTGATTAAAGGAAAAATATTATGCAATATAATTTTATAAAAATTAGTTATCATTATTTGCTAGCAAATTTATCTTACAGCCAAATTCCATCAAAATACTATCCTCCCTTTGATAGACGACCTTGCCCATTACGTTTACCACACTTCCATGTTCCTTCAAAAATTCGTCCATCTGCTGTAAGATACTTGCCCTTTCCTTCCTTTCTTGCATTTAAAAAATAGCCCTCGTAGACTGACTCATCTACCCACTTATAAGTGCCATATCCATTATACTCTCCATTCTACCATTCCCCATCATATATCTATCCGTCAGTAAAAACAATTGTTCCATTTCCTGAAAATTAATTATTTTTAAGCATTCCTTTATAGAGATAATCTCCCAATCGACGATATTCTCCTTCACCATCTTTAATTCCATATTAAAACTATCCTTAGTATTATGATAAACCTCCCCACGTCTATTTTCCAAATCCATGAGGGAGGTCTAGTTTCCAATTTCCTTCATATATATATCCTTTATGCCTATTATTGAGTTTACCAATTCCATGGGCTTGACTATTTAAAATTTCACCCTCATAGTAAACTCCTTAATTATTAATCAACCTACCTTCAATATTCGGAACTCCTTCCACAAAACAACCAATGAAAATTGATTGGTCTGGAAAATTCATTTTGCCCATGCCATGAGGTAACTTGTTTTTCCATTATCCTATATATGTAGTCCCAAGACTATCTAAAATTTTAAGGGCTTCAGCTTGTCCTCTTTCAAAAAATAAAGTTGGTTTCCACTATCCCAAAAAATTTTCTGTCCTCTAAGCAACAGACTATTTTTTTGGAGCATTAGATGCTGATGGTATCGTTTTTTGCTAACGAGATTTTTTGTTAGAAATCACGTAATCCTGATCGGGCAAATCACTACAACAATGACCCATTATTAATTTGTTATATTATAAGTTTAATGCATTATTATAATATAAAAATAATAGCATAGAATATTTTGTATTTAAGGGAACACTCCTATCATTGCTCAAAATAAATTTGTTCGTCGATAACTACTTTATTGGGGTTGGTATTTTTATTGGTTTGCTTATGAGAATAAATTCCAACTAAATGGCAGGCTTCTCTTAGCATCTTTTTTTGTCTAGTTTCGTGATGCATTTACTAACTTTTCCTATCAGCTAAGTTTAGTATTTATTTAGGTAATCCAACCATTCTACCGACATTGCTGGCAAATGATTTCTAAGCTATTCCATTTACAAGTTGATAGGTAAATTCTAAATCCTATCCAATCAACTCCGAGGACATTTTCATTAACTTTACTTCGGGTTTGCTTGCAAATTTTTAAGTTATTTGTGAATAGTGTGTGCTAAAGAGGGTAAAAGATTTAATCTTCTTTAAAATATAATCGATTACACTTTAGGCAATTGCCATGCCATCATAAGTTGAAGTGCCTCGTCCCAATTCATCAATTATAATCAAACTTGAATTTGTAGCCTTCTCGATGATGCGCTTAGTTTCTTATAGCTAGACATAAAATGTTGATTTTCCCTAATAAATTCTATCAGATGCCCCAATTCTACAAAAAATTTGATCAAACACAATTGAGTTGTATTCTTCTGCTGGAACATAGCAACCAATTTGAGCCATTATTGCTAAAAGGCAGGTCTGTTTGAGAAGAGTTGACTTTCCACCCATATTAGGCCCAGTTAGTAAAAGAATTCTCTATTTTTAAGTCATGTTGATACTATTCGGAGTCACATTGTCCATGACCTGAAGTAGACTGACATTACATCCTTTTTTGATAATGAGTCTATGTTCATTAAATTGTGGTAGACATCTTGTAGCCATATTCTTTGAAACTTTGGCTAAAGACATTAAGACGTCTAAATTAGCCATTGATTGCACGTACATATCCCATAAATATCGAAAGCTGCAAAATTATCTAACAATTTCCTGCAAGAAAGGTTAAAAAGTTTGTGAAAGAACGGTTTCATGCTAAATAAGCTATTGATTAAGCTAAAATGTTTTTGAGGTCGTATATCTGACTGCAGTGCTTACTTATGATGAAAAGATAAGTTCGTGGTGCTGTTTCTTTTTTGTGGAAGCTTTAGGAACTTGTATCTAATTTCTAGCACGGACTGAGACGTAAATAACTTTATCATTCTCAAAATACTCTTTCCATTTTCTTAGTTCCTTCTAGAGTTAGTGATGTATCTCTTCAATTTTCTGTTTTTAACTGTCAAAGACCTCATAAATTCCAGAAGCGGGTTCTAGATACTCAGTGACTTCATCATAGTTGAACTTACGCAGAATATTTTCTGCAACATAGCCTATTTATGGTATTCCTTCAATTTTACTAATTTATGAAAGAGGCAAGACATGAATATTATCTATTGGTAATAGTTCTATATATCTGTTGATATATTCCGATTGAATATTAAACTTTTGAATTTCTTTTAAATATTACTCATATTTCTGAACTAACTTTAAGATTTGAATTATTTATTTTAAACGAGTAATGGCTGGATTCTTCTTTTGATCATATTACTTTTAGTAGTTGATGGATCTAGTCAGAGTTAGTTTTCCCTTTTAGCTGTTGCGAATCACCCAATGATAGATGTCAGTGATTCTCTTATCAAATTTTTAATACGCTTTTAGTTTTTAGTGAAGAATGAGCATTTGGTATTTGTCTTACACCAACTCACGTATAGCCGACTGCCTCTTCTTTATTTAATGAATGTTCTGGAGCGGCTGATCAATCCATTTATGTAACTATTTCTTACCTTGTAAAGTCATGCATTTGTTTAAATAGGCGATGAGGGTTCCAGGTTTGGCATAACCTTATTCTTCATTCTTTATGCGGAATATATCTAAATTTTAATATACTTGAGAATCAAAGAAAGGTTTTGCCACTGTTGCCTGTATAATCTAACTTTGGAATAACCCTTGATAAAATATCTTTTCGGACAAAGATAAACTTTATAAATATTGCCACATAAGCGACAGCACGCAAACTGAGTTGAACTGAGAAAACTAATCATCTCGTTTGATATTTTATGCAGTATACTTTTTGATTAGCTCTTCGAATAAAAAAGACAAATTGCAGTTTTTAAATTTAAGCAATTCAGTCAGTACTGACTCCATTTTTAGATTTAGTTCAACAACATAAGGGTTGCATATTGTTTTAGCAATTTGACCGATTTATTTATGATTTTTGTCAGGCAAAATAACCTCAACTGGCCGATATTTGTTAATTATCCTACGAATTTCGTGAAGATAATCGTCATCATTAAGCTACTAAACGTAAAAGTGATTGTTTTCACTATCAAGAACAACAAAAGCAAATCTATTTTTCTTTTTAAAAATGGCAATAGTGAGTCTTTCTTTAAAATCTGATTCCTCCATATTAAGATGTAGGCCCGGAGTTTGTACTTATACCACCTCTCTTCTCACAAAACCATGCAACTATCGATATTCTGGATCCTCTATTTCGTTCATAATCATCACCGGAATTTTTCTTAAGAAAAGTTATCTTTTGGCCACATCAATCTCCTTGAACCAGAAGGTGACAGCAAGACTTTTGGAGACAGTTCTGATCTGCTTTTTAAACATTTCGCTCAATTTAATGGCATCATTTTAAAAAGCCATGTACTATCTTTTACCTAACTAGAGAAATATAATCACGTTCATATTCTTTGATTTCACCTTCCAGTACACTTGATGAATGGGGCTCAACTCACTCAATTCAGATTCTGTTAGCTCCAGCTCATTTGATATTCCATCCCATCGTTTGATGAAACTTAGTCGGATATGTTCGCGGGTGGTTTAGTCAGAATGACGGATATCTAAAATTTATTAATGTGAGTTTTATTAGATGCCTTCCGAGAGATTAGAGGCTGGTTTTGTTGTAATCTTATTTGATTTGGATGTCTTGTGCTTTTTTGTGCTTGTCTCCTGTTAAAATTATACAATTGGCGAACCATCGAATGCATTTGCTTCATAATTTTCCTAATTTTTGATATTTTTTTTAAGACGGCGGAGTTTCTGCATATTTTAGCACACTAAATTTAATTGAGTCTGATATCCGATTTATGAACTATAATAATCAAATAAACTTTAAATAATTTAATCAGCATATATCAGATTTCTATTACTCATTTAAAAATCACTTAAGTTTCTTAAACTTTTACATCTTTTCACCAAATTGATTTTCCAGGGCTTCGTTCTAGATGATACTCTTGTAGGAAATCAAGATAAAGATTGAAGAGATTTCCATTATATATAACTTGAAATTTTTGATGTACAAGCAGCTGAGGATGACACCCTGCAGAAGCAGTAGCCCCAACATTCCAATGGTAGTATACACCATCAAATTGGTAGATTTCTGAATCTGATTGGCGTAATCTTGATCAAAGAGTGAAAGCATTTTGGTAAATAACGAATCAAAATGATCGATAAGATAGGTTTATTCATTATAATAATCGCTGTTCAGATACTACAATCTTTCAGATATATTCATAGAAAGTGTCTCAGGATAGGCCAAGAGTAAATTATTTGCGCTAGATAGATAGTGTATCAATGAAGAATAAAAACCCTTAGTAAGTACTTTGTTGCTGAGCTATGCACATTGACTGAGATTCTTTACACCATCTTAGAAAATACTATCGAGAAAGTCTCCTTTTTAAGCCATTGCACAAATGTTGCTGTAGGCTATAGAATCGATAAATTGTCTGGTCAGAGGCAATTAGCTGAGATCATAAAAATTACCGACAAATAGTCGTTCTATCGAATACATTTCGTTCATGAGATATTTAAAATAGGCAGGAATGCTGAGATAGACTTCAAGAGAGGGATCATAGACTCCATATTGCTAAACGTAGAGGCTCAGCAAATTAATATCTAAAAGCATAGTCTCAATCGATTACTGAATATCGAGAAAATTATTGACTTTGTTGACTTGCTCGACTTATAGGATGGCGAAGACTATCGAGAACAAGATTAGCGGAATGACAGGTAGTAAAAACTTCGGGAATACCCACATAATCGATGACTTCTCAAAGATTTCGTTTGATTAATCTGTTTTATCTTTCGCATTGCTAATATTTTTATTGTTTGAGACATTTAATTCCGAGAGCTCACTGTTTTTTTAAATATTGGGGCTGTTAGCTTCATTGCTGGGGAGATTATCTTCTAATTAATGGTCTATAAGCCCCTCTTATTCGACCTTGGTGAGACTGGCTTCAGAGTAGAGGTGCATTTAATTTTTCCAATTATTGATATATTTGATGGAAGTTTTGGTGCCGTAGTACTTTTAATCTTCCTCAAACTCGGTGTACCTATCGATGAACTCTCGGCAGTTATCCTCCTTTTTTTTAACGAGTTGTTTATTCAAATTTTCAAAGAGTTGAAAGCTGTCATTCTTGAGTTCGATGACTCCTTTGCTCAAGACAAGCATTCCCAACAAAAAGACCACAACAATCAAAATTTGTGTGATAAATATCATCATCATTGTGCTCTTGTTATTGACTTTCGAATAAGTTATAGGATTCATCACATTGGCCTTCAGCTAACGAAATCGAGGTAAAATTATATAGATACCATTAGTCACCAGTTCATTAAAGTAGCATTCAATTTCACTCATTGGAACTGATTGATCCTGCATCATTATAGGAAATTCAAAACTGCTTATGGGATAGGTGAGTAAATTCGTCATAGTATGCATAATGTAGGTGGAAACAGTCAAAAAATTATTTTATTGAGTAAAAGTAAAAGTACCATTTTTAGTGTTGCAATTGAAAGAATCCCAAATTTAAGTGATAGAAGATATATCAAAATTAATGGCCAGATTATCCATAGCTGAAATAATGCGAGGCATGTTCTAAAGTTGATAGAAAAATGATTAAGCCGCATCAGTTAAATTTTGGAAAATATTTAGATTTATGACTTTCACAAAGTTGATATCGATTGTAACAATCATCATGAAGTTGTGATACGCACGGTTTATGTTAGCGGCCTGTAAATAGATGCTTTAATTGGTCTGCTTTACGAACACAGAAGTCAGTAAAACTGCTGTTAATAACACTAAAATTACGAGCATAAGGATTACCACACGCCAAGAGATGCTTTTTTGTTAGCTGTCAATGACGATTGAATACAAATTGCGAATATCAGCATATTTCTTCATTTTATCACTAACACTCTTATCCCGCACCATAATTTTGTTCAGCCCCTATTTTTTCATTTTTTCAATGAAATCGCTTGATTCACTCATTATCAAATCTTCTTTTTTGTCAATTTTATTTAAAAAATTGATATCATTCTATTTGCTGCTCTTATTCTAAATCAAGTCACCCAACAAATTATACTGAGTTTGCTCAAATATATCAGATTCCTCACAAAACTACACAAATAGATAAGCGATATCCTTGTATATAAACTCATGCAAGAATGTAATAAAGAACTCCTGCTCCTCGATGATAAGCCTGATCTCTTTCTTCTTTCTGATCTCATGGATGATCTCCTCAGTGAAATAACTGACCACTGATTGCTAGGTGATCTTAATCTCGAAGGCATCATCAAAAGATTGGGAAGAGTAGGCTATCGACTTGTTATTTTTAATGCCCAGTATCTTGCGGAGAGGCATCAGTTTTTTTAGAAAAAAAATGTACTGCAGCCCCTATTCGATGGAGGGCATAATCTGCACCATTATCTTAGTGAATATGATCTTGCCCTTGGTATTGAGAGTGAACCCATTTTTGTGTTCTAAACTGAAACCTTCACTCTTGATAAATCTCTTCATAGATTAACGGTGGTGCTCGCGCATCTCAGGAATCATAAACTCTTCGATGAAGGCAATTTTCCCGAATTCCATGTTCATGATTTGATTGAAGAAGTAATTGTTGCCTGTTATCTTTCCGAAGGTGTGTTCGGCGACTGACACAAAGCACATTGGAGTGGGAGAACTGAAGGAGAAAAATTTCATATTTTCGGACATTTTTTCAACTTTTTCCTTCTTTTTGTTCATAATACTCTAAAATTTTGGTGGCTCAATCACATGGAACGGGGATTTCTAAGGAATGTTAAGCACAAGCAGAAAATAATCGTTGGTTATGTCCGCTAAAATGGCAGCCGATTTATCAAATGTATTGGTGATGTCCTTGTACATTTGGCAGATGCGTTGATGCAACTATTTTAACTTTAAAATGCATTCCTATAGTTTGCCGCCATCAGGTTACAATTTGTCCATTTCCTGCCACATCTCAGCAGCTTTGTTCGCCGACTGCAATAGCAGTTTGTGGTATTGTTCAGACTTCATTTGAAATTCGATGAACTTATCAGCGTACTTGTTAATGACTCCCTCAAGCGAGTACTTGATCTAGATCTTCTCTTGCATGTAGTAGTTGATTATTTTCCTCTTCTGACGAAACGAAAGAAATGAAATGTTTCTTTCCTCGATGAAGTGACGAAAATTATTCACGATATAGTAGGATAAGTTAAACTCTCTCAGTTTAAATAGATGAATCTCGGCCAGGTCCACCACTATGTGCTGGTACTTCTCAAGTTGTCGAATCATCTCACTCTTGGGCATCTTCTCTATCGTCTCCATGCAGTAGTAATTACTAGTGTAGCTAATCAGAAACTCGTACCATATTTTATCATTATTGAGCTAACCTACTGTCGAAGCGAGGTGCTAAATGACGGTTGTACAGCGGCAGTTTGGGTGAGGGCATTGTTTATGATGCTAAAAAATGAAGTATTCTAACTTTTATATTTCCTGCTCAATGTTTATTATCAAAAATATGAGAATCTTAATTTGTTGAATTGTGGGCTATTTCAGGTGGAGTATTCTGCGAATTCGAAACTGTGACAACCAATCAACCAAGGCGGCGAATGATATGATACCAATCAATTGAATAGGGAGATAATTTTACTAAAGATTCATTACAAACTATAGCACTGAACATAAACTGATGTAGGCTATAACACTGATTATCCCCTTGATTATTTTCTCGTGGCTGTAGGCAAAAACTGGCTGATTTATGCTCATTCCGACAAAGATGACGAAGAATATTGCACAGGGAATGGGAATAAGTGATTTATCGAGAGCACTTACCAAAGCGAAGATCACTCTGAAGATGTTGAGTATGAGATAGATGTTGATGTAGGTAAGCTTTTTGTTTA
>Ga0302186_10000611_pt1 | contig 31650 bp, 14 predicted proteins | sample II_Bog_E1_2_FD_198782 | JGI IMG/M metagenome (GOLD analysis project Ga0302186, IMG submission 198782) | Peat permafrost microbial communities from Stordalen Mire near Abisko, Sweden - II_Bog_E1_1 | ecosystem: Environmental > Terrestrial > Soil > Wetlands > Peat | place: Sweden: Abisko... | reverse complement strand
TTAATACGACATGAATTATACAAAACTAGGCTTTTTTTCTTAAAATACACTTTCTACTTATGAAAATTCAGATGATTAACTCTTATATTGCAATAATAACTAGAATTTACTTAAACTAGTAAATGGTTAATACTTTGCCTTCACAATCAATACGTAGATCTGTAAATGTAAGGAAAAGCGTTTTTTGAAGATATTGGGTTATTAGAAGCTTTCTCTCTTTTGACCATACTAATGAAATAAATCAATCAATTATTCAAAGATCAACTTTATAATGTTTTGAGAGTTAAATCTTCGTCAAACTCGCATTTTCTTAGTGTTTTTAGAATAAGGTCTCTTTCATAGCCCATCTTCATAAATGCGTTTATTTTTTGTTAATTGATTGAAGGAGTCGCATATTTTTTAACCCATTCCTAGCAATGATGATTGAACATATCGATATCTTTTGTATATTCTGCGGCTACTACTGCATCTTGGGGTTCATCAGGATAAGGCTATCCAAGCAGAACCTGAACAGAAATAAGAGCTGTTCTCACTGTAAGAGCGGGACTCCATTACGTCTCGAGTATATTCATACAAATGACTCCTGTTTGAGAAGATATGTTAGGATGCCAAATCTTGGTTTCAAACTTAAGTTTTGGTGGTTTATAAGGATAACCCTCTGACAGAAGAATATCGATCTAGAACAATCCTCCTTTGTAGGGAGTATGTGATGGTGGCTAAAGAATTCCTTTCCAATGCAATATATTTCCTTCGCATAGCTCCACAGTTAAGGAGGGTTTAGTCCCTTTCGTATCCCTGATAAAATCCTTAAATTCCTTTTAAAGACGGATGCAGGCATGTGTTTTCTTTATCTCCATAAAATAAGTATTAATTATAAAAGAGAAATATTATTGATTAGGATATAACCTGCTGGGTTTATCAAAGAAAATTGGGGAATATCTAACAAATAATGTGATTATGTCATTATTTTTTAATTAATAAAGATGCGACCTCAGGGAGATCTTCAATTTTGGGAAATAAGTATTTATAACTTCTTTTGCTTAACATCGATAACTTTTAAATAAATATAAAAATAGCGATGGATAACCATCTCATCGGGTTTAGTATGATAAAATAGACTAAAAATCATCATACTTATTGCTATTTTTACGAATATAGATTTATTGTTAATAATTAATGAATTATGCTTCACTTAATCATTGATTTTTAACAAAATTTTAGAAATACTTTTGACAGGACTCTTTTTGGGCAAGAGGAAATGTTTATGGCAACTCACCCATGTAAACAGCAGGTTTGCCTCCATATACTGAAAAAGGAGCAATATAGGCATCCGGACAAACTATAGAGTTGTCCAATATGATCGCATTATCCCCCACTATAACTCTTTGACCCAAAATACAGTCTTTTCCTATTTTGACAAAATTTCCAATGGACATAGCCTCGATAATGGTTCCTTTCTCCACAAAAACATAATTTCCTGCATAAACTAAATAATACCAATGGTGATGGGCACATACTTTAGCTATTTGTTTTGACGTTTAGTTGGTGGTTTTATAATAACCATTTCGGAAAGTATGACATACTTACCAATGCTAACTTTAGCCAAATCACCTCGTAAAATGATACGTTGCATCAAGATAGCGTGATCGCATATTTCGATATTATTTGAACTTTTGATTAAACATTTCTTGCCGATTAAATTTTTGGATCGTGTTTCATAATACTCTTTCTCTTCGTAAAAGACTTTCTTTTCGAACAAGTCAAGATCTTGCTTGGGTTTTTCTTATTTTTTAGCAACTTCCTTTGTCAAACGATCAGCAGTAGTTTTCATTGATACGAATTAATGAAAAAATATATAAATCACAACTTATTGAAGGGGTAAATTCCTTCAGAATATGATCAAATATTATCGTACGTTTTTTTCCTGCATTTGATCTTATAATTTTTTAACTTATTGGCAACTGCAATGCTGCCTCTTAGATATCCTTAATTAAATCTAAAAATGTCCTACTATTGTACTTTTAATGGGCTGATGCGCTAATTTTTCAATTTGTTGTATAAATTGGCATGATTTTTTGACTATTCAGGCATAATTGCATGTGAATATATCTGGAGTAATTACGAGTCATTACATGTATAACCCTACCTTTTTGTTAGGCTTTTAAAAATGTTTGTTTTTCTATTAATTTTTAATATCTTTTACATTTTAGTCATATTTTTAAAGTGATTTACTCTCCGATCTTCTGGTAATTTGAAAGCCAAAGATAATTATCTTTATTTTATACTTTTGGTCAAGTCTTCATGTGGATCTCTTTCTAATTAATTATAAAGCATCTTCATTGATTTTTTAAACTATTGCTCATTAACTAAATCGTATTCATGGCGATTTATTTTCAGATCTTCAACCTATGCCTGTTAGTTTCTCTGACTATTTTTTCGCTGCGTTGATATTTTAGGAGGCATAATTTTCCTTGATTTTATGGAATATGGATGAACTTAGATTTTAATTTATTTCCTCATTTCCTTTATGCGCAATGAAGGCTTTTTATTAGATACGGAGATCTATTCGACTGGCTCAGTCAATATATATTTTAGTGTGCGAGTATTTTTAAGTTCTTTCTGCTGAATTTACTTTCTTCTTTAAATTATATGCTGAAGAGAATTATTCTCCATCTTTTTCTTGCTGCTAAGCTGTATATTTTAAAAAATTTCATTTTGTTATTCTTATATTAGTCTCTTATTTATGATTTAGAGGATTTTAGGAGGGAGTAATCTCTTCAATTTTATTGCAGAGTCTTCAATATCTGCCTCTGGTTATGAATCAGATCCTGATATCTCAAGCACACTTTCACGATTATTCCTCTTCATTTCTTAAATGTTACTTTCAATTTATTTTTTACAATGATGTCTTGACTTATCGCCAGTAAAAAAACTATTCATCGTGGTTAGGATAGATGCCGCCATTTAACCAAAATGTTTTGGCTGAATTACAATTATTTTATCTTTCTTTTTGACAGCAAAGCATGAAGATTAAATCGTAATTGCATTTATTCTTTTTATAGCTGATGAAATAACAGCTCTTGCCGTTCCTTATTTGTTTTTGAAAAGACCAAAAGTGCAATATGGAAACCAAAAGAGAGGAGTACTCTTACTGAGCATATATGAAAATAATCGAGATAAAATTTCATCTGAATTCGTGGTACAATAAGAGAAAATATTGAGCTGCTTGCTGTGACTGTGAAGATCAAAAAATCCTATTATTTAATTAGACCGACTCAATTTGGCTATTTACTTTTTGATAGCGTATATCTGAGGATGGATTTCTTTTAGTGGTCTTTTCCAAGTTCTATTTAAATCGAAACCAGCCAAATCACAGCGAAAGTTACCATAAATAACTCCATCCACATTAATCATTGGAAATATTCTAAATTAGTATCTTTAAAGAAGTGACTTAATCTTCGGGCATTAATTTTTAGCTAAAATCTTCAATATTTGCTCCATTAAATATGATGAGTTAGTTTATCCTGGATGCTGTCTAGCTAATATTATAATGATTTGTTTTTTTCCAGCTGATGCCGAAGAAAAGGATTTTTCACTCCTTTTTATCCTGGGAATGGCAATGCGATACTCTTGATCTTTGGAAATAATTAAATATGGAACCTGATTATTGCTTATAGTATAAGAGATGGTCTTTTGCTCCCAAACTAGATCATTGTTTATTGCAGTTTCTTTAATTCTTTTGAGTTGATGGATCAATCGAGAGTAGGAGTAAGGCATTCCTAAAGATAAAGTGATATAATCTTCATCTTAATCAAATTGTATCTCAAAATAAAGACAATACAATTTTAATTTACCTTAGTTTCTTGTATCATATATCGAGGACTAATTGTATGAAATATTTGTTCCTTTTCTGCTCCAACCATTTCCATGTTTTTGATGTTGTTTTAAAGAAAAAACAACAGGTTTCATGCCCATTTTAAAAAAGCTAAACTTTTTCCTCTAAATATCGTATATAGTACCATATTGACAATATAAAATTTATATGTTAGTCCTTTTCGAGCGCCTATGATTGAAAAATATAGCCATTGATTGTATCCAAAGGTATTAGTATCATTCTAAATAAAACAATGATAGCTATGCTATTCAATTAGGCTTTTATAGACACATAAAAGATTTCCGCATTAGAACTGAGAGTCAAACTCAATATATTGTTTATGCCCCGACAAATTACTTGTTTTTGCTGAAAAATTTTGCAATTAAATATAATCCTCGGAAGAATAAGGAGCACAGTGAAGCATTATTTATCGCTCTAAGTTGACATGTAATTACTTGCAAAATTGTCATCTCCATCTTTTAATGGGCATTATCCACTCTTAGAATAAATTAGGGAAAAATGTTTTTTATCTCTTTCGTATTTTTGAAAAGCAGTAACAGCCTATTATTTCGCAGTCAACTGGCAGGCAATATATGACAAATTAGTTTAAAGCATTTGAGATTCTTCTAAATTTTGAATTTCTGGAACAAATTAGTTGGTTTAAAAAGGTAATTTTCTAAATATGTTGAATAAAACTTATATATTGATGCTTATCGAAGTACTCTAGGTTAATAGTTATAAGGTTTGCTCTGATCTGGCTTCAAACTAGAGTGTTTAGTTATAATAGGTTATTGAGGAAAAAACCCTTCTTCAAAATCCTATTCTTCCTCAATATTCATATTTTTATATTTATAAATTTAATAACTTTATAAGTCGAAAAGGAATACTCCATTTTAATATCACCTTTAATTAATCAATGATTAGTATATCCAATCAATGTATATGGATGATCAGTTGTAAATGGCTCCATCATATTTTCTTCTGAACCACTCCATAGCCTCATCTCTGGAAATTCTGTGCTTGGCACCAATTGTGGTTTTGCATCTCCTTCTGAGACCAACTCGACTTCCAGGTCGCTTCAACACAACGTAGAAGTCCATACCAAAGATACCTGTGAAGGGATCATACTTGATTCCCAAATCAATGTGCTCTTGGATACCAAAACCAAAGCAACCTGTGTCTGAAAAATTCTTCTTCTTTAGTTCTCTATCTTTAACCTTGAGACCTCTTTCCAAAATTTAGTCGGCCTTATCTCCTCTAACGGTAACATGCATTGCGATCTTTTCATTTCGCTTGATTCCAAAGCTACGAATGGTAAATCTAGCTCTTGAGGGAACTGGCTTTTGTCCAGTGAGATCTTCGAGTACCTTTGAAGCTTTAGTCAGTTTATCTCCTGATTCACCGACACTAATGTTCAAAACAAGTTTTTCAATTCTGATTTCTCTCATGGGGTTTTCCTTTTCAGCTTGTGGCTTCTTGGCAACTTTCTTGCTCATTGGTGGATATAAAAAATATATTATTAAATTAAAATAATCAAAATATTATATTCAAGCTTTATCTTTGACGATTAAATTTAATCAGAAGCGGCACTCCTTTATAGGAATATATTTGAGTTTAATCATCTAATAAAAATCACTTGGCAACTAGCCGAGAGCCCTCATCGTCATCTTCAATATCAGATTTGTCCACTTAGCCTTCTTCAAAATAATTAGAATTACCAGAGGTTTGTGGCTTTATGGATGGAGGAATAAGCTTATCCACTCCTATTTTAAGTATGATTCTCGGTTCGCCAGAGTAGACCTTGAAGTCAACTTCTTCCAATTTGTTCCAGTCATAAACAATATTAAAATCCATGACCTCTCGTTCTAAGCAACGATATAAAAGTTTTCTCATAAAATCATAGTCAGGTTTTTCATAGAATTCCAAAGACTTAACATAGTACATGAGGTCAATAATTTAAAGTGGCATTTTATGACATAGCATTTCAGGAGTCACCCTCTTCTTCATTTCATCAACATTTATTTAATTTTTTCCTCGTTTTGGCTAAATTATGGAGCACTTACGTCATTTTGCCTGTTCCAAGGTAGTTTTCCTATTTGAATATAAATCATCATATAAAGGAGCGATTCGATATCATCTCTACGACTAGCTTGAATTTTGTTATGAGCGTTAATGCTGGCAAATATGGGGTTAAAACTGTAGTGAACATTTTACTTATATATAATGTGTTGACCAGTTGAACGATTTTTAAAGCGCTTGCATTTACCGAAATCAACCATGAAAATAAATGGAGATTAGGATCCTAGGCCGACCAAAAAATTATCAGGTGTTATGTCACCATAAATGAAGCCATGACTATGTAAGACTTCCAATCTGTCTATAATTTGGAGTGCAATAATCATAGTAGTTTTTAGGGAGAAATTTCCACTACAAAGTTTAAGTAACTGTTAAAGGTTGGGCCCCAATAAGCTCATTACTAAATAGTGGTAGTCACTTTCATAGCCATATTAATAAAATTTAGCGAATCCGATTTCATCTGGACTGCTTTCTTTTATTTATTTTAGCACTGAAATTTCTGTACTTATTTGAGGTTCTTTTACTTTGCTGCTTTCCTAAATGATGATATTAGTACTACTTTGATGGCTCTAATTACTTGCTTTTGCCCCTTTATCATGGAGACAGCATGAATAGTTGAGCACAAGGTTGTCCCTAGTTTGCCTATAACCTTATACTTATTGTTTATTATGCTTTCACCTTTAGGTAGTTCATAAGGCTGTTCCTAAAGCATTTTCTGAATTTAAAAATAATATCGTATAATTATAAAATCTTAAATCTTACTTTAATATCACAAATTTATTTACTTCCCATATTTTAAGAATATTGAAATACCTTTATATTATCTTGTAAAATAGATAAATATTATATTATTTATTTTTACATCATTGTTTATGGTTGTGATATTAAAAGCAGTCTCCCCGATGTATATCTTTCAACTCAATATTAAAATAACCATATATTCTATAGCATAATTACTTATAAACCCACTCATTTTTATTAATGGGTTATATATCTTATTATATCATTGGGGGATGGGTTGTTTGGGCTCAAAGACAGGCAGAAAATACGAATTTTCAGTTAATTTCAGTTCCAAACTCAGGGAACTGTATGAGTATTACTTCAAGGTGGTACAGTTTATTAAAACTTCCAATTTGTTCGCAAGCCCCAGTACTGAACTCAACTCCCTTATTAGCACATACCTCTTAGACATAGTTCACTTTGAGAAAGATAATATGGCCTTATGTGCTATTGATGCAATTCATAAATTACATCCAGTGAACTATGGCACTAACAAGGTTACTAAAGAGTGGTTAACAGAGGCCTGCCTGCGGCAAAACAAATTTTGTCAAGAATTTCCTTTTGATTTGCTGAACTATGAAGACGCTTATAAACACTATGTTGAATTTCTTTATCTTCGCTTTAAAGCACCTCCGAATGACGTGGTGGTTCCAAATAAGTTGGCAGATTTTATTTGGCACTCACATATGCAAGACAATCAGCTCTATAACGAATAAATGATTAAATTACTAGGAAGAGTATTAAATCACACTGATGACTTTCCAGATAAAGTTTTGCAGCAACATACTTAATCAACTGAATTATTAAGGAAAAAATATCTGCAACCTAAGTCAAATAAACCTGGAGCGGCCAGCAGCTCTAATGATCATAGTTATGGTCAAATTTATTATGGAGTTGGTATGTGTGGAGGAGTGGTCGGAGGAAGTGGGGCTGGAGGGGGATGTGGAGGAGATCATGGAGGAGGTCATGAAGGAGGCCATGGAGGCGATCATGGAGGACATGGAGGAGATGGAGGTGGGCATGGAGGAGATGGAGGTGGGCATGGAGGATGTGGAGGGGGAGATGGTGGTGGTGGCGGGTGTGGTGGTGGTGGCTGTGGTGGTGGTGGCTGTGGGTGAAATTATTGTTCTTGATGATAAACCTTTAAATATTAGTAATGACTATCTTAACTAACTATATTTTCTTAATAGTTTATTTTAATACATAATGGTAGAACTAACAATTTTCTTTATTTTGTTGCGACAAATTCATGAGCTGATCCATTGAGTATATTAAAAATGCAAAACATTGGCTTGTCATAGATATTGACCATTAATCCTCAATTATGTCAAGGTCAATATCAAAGTTAAAAAGAAAAAGCAATGATATTAATAAAATCTCTGAAAATAATTATTAAAACTAAAATTATTATGTCAAGGTTTGACTGTTTAGTTAATATTAGAACCTAATAGCTTGCCTTCACAGCAGGGTTGTCCTTTTTCGATGTACGTGCTTATATAATCAACAAAATAACTAATCATTTCTAAGAATTAATTTGATATTATTATCTTTAAAATTGACCATTTCTTTTATGATTGTATATGCCTAACTTTTTTTAAGATTTGACTATGTATAATTTAAGAGTTGACTTAATTATAATTTATAAATGAGTATCAGACAGATAGTAGAAATAAAAGGAACCATTTTGGCCATCAGTGATAGGGGCCAATTAATAGTTTGGGATCTAACATAAAAGTTGGTGCAGGGACGATTTGTTTTCGAAAATAATGTTTCATTGCTCCCATCACAAGGTAAAGTTCAAGTTGATCCTCACTCCCTTCATGGCATCATCCTATGCGAATAAAATATAATCATGTAAATTAATAGATATTTAGGTACAGCAAAAATACGGTATACCGAACCAGCATTAGTAGAATATTGGCCAATATTCGATAGAGCAAATTTAAATCATAAATAGAGATAAACTGCTCAATATTTTTAGAGAGTAAGGAAACAATCAATTGTTTAGCAGTTATTGATGAGGATACGATTTTGATTGGAACAAACATGGGACATCTTCTCAAATATAATTTGATGGAAAATTGTGTTTCCCTGAAGTTGGATTTTAATCGTGAATGTAACAGTGAAGATAATGAACTTCTAATTTTTTCTACAGTTCAAAGACAAAATGTACAGATTACTTCATTCGCTCTTTATTCATAAAATAGCCTAGCATTGATTACCACTTCTACTGGTAAAGTATTTTCAGTGAGAATAACAAACCTAGAGATTGTTGATTAACTTACTTCCAGTTACAAACAACCCTTTGAATGTATCCACAAACTCGTCCTAGCTCAAGATGAGAAATTCGTTTATTGTTTGCATTAAAACTATATTACTCGTTGGAGTATTCAGCTTAAGAGTTGTCTCGAGTATTATGAGTATGCCCATCCACAAAGTGTCTTAATATTCAAAGATCAGCTTTTGATCATAGGACCTCACTCTACTTTACTCTGCTTAGACTCAAGTTCAAGTTCTAAATAACTATAACTTTCGATGAGAAGCGCTCGAGTATTGACTCAAATTGGTGAATCAATGGTGGCAGTAGGAGGCTCCTAATGTTTAATCGATATCATGATGGGAGGAGCTCGACTAATGACATTATTTAGCAAATGATTATCTGATTATCTAGTCCTGAATATACTATTATTAGATAAAATTATGTGGCTCTATTTACCATCTTCATCTTGTTTTACTGAGTATTTATTTTTAATCATCAACTTTTAAGCGTCATTATGATCCATTAAATAAGTTATTGATGTAGGGTAAAAGCTAAAATAAAGACTTTCTTGGTGACTTCGATTTTAGTAGGACTGACAAATGCTTTTCTATCAAAATTCCATCATATTCCATGGTAGATGGAGTTGTTCTTTACGAAATAGTTCTCAAAGACTTAATTACTAATGAAGTACATGTTTGCCGGTATCGTTTCAAAGAATTAAAAGCTATTCATGATGAGCTTGTGGACTTAAAGGTAACTTTTGCTAATCTAGTTTGTTCTGCCATCGTTCCCTAAAACTCATTTTTGGATCAAGACTAATAAATCTCCTGAGCTCATAGAACAAAGGAGATTGAGGCTATAAAATTACATCGGACATATGATCAATGATCCTTACCTAAGAGGAAATAAATAAATCAAGAAGATAATAAAAATGTTTCGGCAAAGTAAGGAAGAATATAAGCCAAGATTAACTTGCCTAATATTAAAAAAGAATGAAAGCTAAAAAGAAACGAGATCTTGTTCATTGAGTAAAAGCGAGCAAAAACTTATCCATGTGGACTAGTGGCGGAAGATACATAAAAACCACACAATGCAGAATTGAATTAAGGTTTGATTATCATAATTTTTATTTTTGTAATTTATAATAAATTTTAAAATAGCACCAAGTTGATATGAACACCAATAAAATACTTTGTCAAAATGTATAAAAGCAAATAAATTGTCAAATATTATTGATCTTAGTAGCTTATTCAAAGTATTACATTATTAATGAGCAAGATAAGTTTTCTTGATATCAATAGAATAGTTCGAAGAAAGCCTTCTTGCTACTTAGATACTGCAAGGCCTACTAATAACTTTAGGGGTGGACTTGACGAATATTGCTTTTACTTCCTCGAGCCACCAGATGCAAATAGCAGGCGAGAGTTTATTGCTTGCCTGTAAATTTTGCAGTGTAAGCTTAAACAGTTATGACAATCCTGTTATTTTACACGTAAGTAATCTGAGCTTTGAGAATAAGTCTACTACCAACATCCACTGGCTGTTTAAAGTATATATTGGTCACGTCCTCCATAAGCATGTAATCCTCTGCGTATTTACAAGCAGCGACCCATCCAATTTCAATCATTTCGCGGATGAGGTAACCACCAAATATTTTGCCATGAATGTTGCGCTCTTGAGTATGCATAATTTGACTATTTGTAACTACACTATTGGCAATAGGGCATGTTGAAAATAATTAGCCTGCCTTTCGCTTTAGGAACAATCGATGAATAGATTAGATCTCGGACAGACAAGGTGCCGTACGATCATAAGAGTTCTACATTTATATTTTTCGACGAAGTACATTCTGCTTCGCTGACTAAGAACGAATTAGAGCCTTCGATGACTCACTTTCACTAAGATGTTAGAAACTGAGAAAGGGAACTTGGTAGCCTTTGAGGGGATTGATTGCGCTACGCGCAACCATTGTGAATATAGAATTAGCTTTGAGCTTGTTTTCCTGGAGAACATTGATTTACACTTCCATAGATGTCTTTCCAACATGATTTACATATCCTTAGAAAGTGAGATCACGGCATATGTCTATTTTTTCAAAAAGATGCAGGGACTCCACAGATCCAGTCACAATAATCATTTGATTCTATTCAACCCCTTTCGTAAAATCAGCGTTGCAATGATCATAACTTACCAATCCAGCGATGGAATCCATAATTTCAAAGATTCTACCAGTTCGTACCTCCTTGTCATATAGTTTGTTGAGTTTTTATCTTAGGGAAACTTTTGCTGCCAGAGGAATTGTACAGCTGACATATGAGTTGAGAAAATAATTGCAGGCACTGGAAGTGAGGGGAATGGTAGGAAATTTTTTGATGGCTAGCTGAGAAGTAAAAAAGTTGGGAACCATGATAGAAGTATCGGCAATGCGATCTACCAATTTATCTGGTTGTTCTACTTTAAAACTTTAAATGACTTTAAGATTACGTTTGCTGGACTTACGATGCTCATAAGTTTCTGCTGGACCCCAACACCAATAAAGAACAGGTTGATTGAGTGAGTAAGTCTTTTTCACTATTTTTCTGATCATTATAACAAAAATTATTCTACTTGCGTAGCATTAATCGACAAGATTTAGGTTATTACAATTATAAAATTAACCAAGTGCTCCAGTAAATAAAACTATAGAAACATTAAATATTTTTCCATTCTTTAAGTTATCGGTATTAGGTTCGATCATATAAATGATGGCAGAGATATATTTCCAGTTCATTGATGTGAAAAATAATCCAAAATTATATAACTAATTTAAGAACATAAGGTAATATTCAACAGTTATCAGGCTTCTATTGAGCTCGTACGGGCAAATAAGATTTCAAAAAATAGTAAAATAATCCTCCCGATACACTACCCATCAAAATAGTTCTTGTCACTAAAATGCCACCTATCATTGAGACAACTGTCATTGGTAAAAATGACCGTATCTATGACACAGCTTGCTTTTTAAATGCTTGATATTGCCGATGCTTCTATTCACTCAGCTGCTCCATGTATTTTTTTGCTTTGAGCGAACGTTGATGTTTATGGGCCTCCTCGATTTACACAGCCAATATTTCTATATCAAGGAGAGATTGCTATTCGTCATTTTCCCTGATCATTTAATTTAATTTTAATAATGGGTGAGCCCTGTGACAGGAAAGATCCTTGCCTTGGACAATCTCCAAGACAAAATCATGAAGCAAATGAATCTTTTTTGCAATGCTATGCGCACACGAATGTTTGACACTATTCAATCGCACATTTTAAGAAGACAATATGGATTGAGTCACTCGCATATATAAAATTGTAATTTCCCTCCACAACGATAAACAGTTTGAGAATGAATTTGCTTTCAGTGACCTGTCCAATGTCGTCTTGATTTGATACTTATAAAAATGGGTGTGTTCAACCTGCCTTAGGTTCGTCTCTGCTCACCATATTCTAGACATTCAAATGCTCAAGCAATAAATCAGTGAAGAAGGTTCTACAATCCCACATTCCAGCATGAATGCTATGATCAAATTTATTGAATAGGGTCACGAGGAATCAGAGATAAGAGTCAATCAGATAGAATTATCATTTCAACGAAGCATTGCTACCATTCCCTTTGAAGAAACACATCTATCAGCTGAGATACATGGAAGTATGAAGAATATGGTGGAGGCAGCCTAAATAAAAGATGAAGCTAAGCCAATAGAAATAATAGAAGAGGGTAATTTGACAAGCGAAGAAGAACCATCCTCTTCATAAGATCAAAGTTAAATCGTAAAAAAACAAATTCAATTTCATTATGGAGAGAGGGAAAGTGTAATTGAGTAGGAAAAATCCGATATAATCTAACTAAAAGATCCTTAATCTAATTAGCCATAAGTCATGATTGAAGTCAGTGATGAAATCATAAAAGAAGAAGTTACAAAAACCAAATGCCAAAAAAACAATAAGAAGAAGAGTAACAAATGTTTAGTCTGCAAGAGCAGCGGACGCAATGGAGAAATGAAAAAATGTTGTCGCTGTCATTTATACGTTCATTTTGTTTGCTTGTAGGTGTAAGAATCAGCAAAGAAATCTCACTACGTCTGCTAACGTTGTGAATTCAAGAAAAATAACAAAAATATTAAAATTGAAGTGGTAGATCTCTAAAGTGAAGACAATTCCCCTCCTCCCTTAACAAATTCTAGAATCAATATCTAAAAATTAATAGGATCGCAACGTCGATTAAACAAATTTGATAAACGCTCACAACAACTTTTAGAGTTTCAACAAAAATATCCCAATCTTATTGATGGGGAGAATATTCTCTACCCCATCGATGACAGATTACTTATCTTATATTCTGAATTAACTCAAGTTGACGAAAAAAGACGCATCGATCCTTCTGAACATCCAATCGTGCCGAGTTGTTGGCTCGGAGATTTTTTGGAAATTGAAAATTGGTTAGTCACCTTTCGCAGCACATTGGCTAAAAATTTTACCTCATTTACTCTTCCTTATCTCAACACAAAAGAGTATCTTTTTACCTCGATGAAGCAAAAAGGTCAAGATCCTGCCTTCAGAAATTTGCTGTGCACCATATTGCGCCTGTTTCTGTCTGATGTATTGTAAAATCCCAGAAAGGAAAATATGAGAATGCTCAGTGAAAGCAATTTTTTTCAACTGCTGGGAGAACTTAACGAGCATGGGGATATATCCGATCAATTTTTAACTGCTGTAGCACCTGAAGTAATAAAACATCTAACAATGGTGCCTTCCTTTCTAAATACTCTCAGTAGCGTGGTTATCCCCTAGACTTATGATTGTGGAGATAAGATAGCAATGATAATCGAATTATTAAAAGCTTTGAATGAAACCAACTCGTTTCGGTTGTTGGCAACTCGAAAAACTGAGTCCATTCAAGAGTTAGTGGACTTGAAAGGGAAACTAGTAAATAAGATTAAAGCAGTTGAAGCTGGGCGACTTTAAAATAAATAAAAAATTAGTGGTTACGATAACTTTCAATAAATCTAAAAGGAATCGAAGAAAGATGGAAAGTCAAAATCCAAGAAAAAGCTACAATAACTGCAAAAGGAAGATGCTTCTAGTGAGATTTAACTTGTAAAAGCAAAGTAACAACTCTAGGAATGCCTACGTTCTCTGCAGTTTGCCACAAGTGAAGTTTTATTCCTAGGTCGTGATCGCAATGGCTCAGAATACTTCTTTCCTAGATATGATTCATTTCGCGTTTATGTGAGATATAGACGCTATTTTCTTGATTCTAATCCTCAGTATGGAATTTATGAGAGTCAAGAGAGAATTCTTGAAATCGCTCGCACTTTAAGTAGCAAGGGAATAAATGAAAAAAGACTAAGTCACAATATTCATATTCTCAACAAATTAAAATTGTTCGGGGATAAAAAGGAAGAGCCTCTGCAAATAATTCCTTGTGATCAATTATAAATTCAGAATTATTTCATTGATTTAACGGCCGTGGTTGGTTTTTTGATGGAGATTTAAAGATAGTACTACATATTTCTCAGGGAAAGAGGCTATGAATGGACACGTCAAGAAATTCGAGAAACTAAACTGCAGTATATACACAAATAACAAAATTTAAATAAAATAGCTGAAGAAATTAATCGTTTCCAATAAAACTTTCATATTGTTGATCATATTGAATCAGAAACCAAGGGAGAGCGATCGAAGAAAAAGATATCTATGCGAATTTGGGGATCAGCTCCTGATAAAATAAAACGGTGCTGGACTGAGTATCTATTAAAATAAAAAACTCCTCACTCTTTGTGGGTTGCTTTATATATTCTAAACATCCATTTAAATAGGTTTATAAATCGAAAAATTCAACAGTAATCTTAACAGCGAAGAAAAAATTAAAAAAGTAATAAATAAAATTAAAAAAATGATAAGGAAGATTTTGAAAGATAACTCAATGATAAATAACTTTTGGAAAAGTCTGAAGAGTAGCATGAGAAAAATTTATGCTTTTAGTAGAACCTAATCAATTAGGAAAACAAAGAGGATAAAAAACATTCGAGGAATAGTAAAAAAGAAAAAAATACATACAAGATGGATGTTGAAAAAAGTTCATATTAAGCACAACCCGAAAAAGTCAATTAGAAAATATCTAGCGATTTGAAGTCAACAAAATTAAAGAAACGGCCAAAATAAGACCGATCTAAGCAGTTAGCACGAAAAAATAAAAAAGTAAAAAAATAAAATTAGAACTAGAACGAATCCTAAAACAAAACATAGGAATAAATTTCAGCTTTAAGCAAAAAACAAAAATAGGAAGATCAAAAAATACTGAAAAAACATGAAAATAAAATAAAAAATGAAATTCCCAAAGAATCAACAGTCAATAATACCAACTCTTTTAAATAGCTAGAAGTAGCTTAGCATCTATCATCAAGTAATTTAGTCAATAAGCGACCATAGCTCACATTAACGAACCCAAACAATATGATCTAATAAAAGTAATACGAGGAAATTATTACCCCAATTATAAAAAAGTAACGATAAAATGTAGGACAAAAAACATGTGGTGCTTGTGGGCAAAAGGAGCCAAAGACATTTATAGAATGTAGTAACTGCAATAAATATTATCACCTGAAATGTTCTGGTTTAAATCGTAGACCCAGAAACTAATGGACATGCGAACCATGCTCTTCAGCAAACAATGGAACGAGAACAACCAGAAGTAAGAGTTGATTTTATCGTTATTTATAATATTATTGAATATATAATACTAACTATGTTTATATTCTAAATGAAAGTAAATAATGAAGAAAACAAAATAGTTTAACTATAAACGACATTTTCCAATATTTATGAGTTCGAAGAATAAAAACAGATTATGTTTTAATTTTATTGTTGATAATATCTCCTGAATGTAAAGTTGCAAGCATGACTACAAAATGAAGATCTTCACATATTAAATATACATAAGAACATCAGATATATGATATTTATCGAACTATTTAGCCTTTTTGATAGATAATTTCAGTTCTCTTATGCTTTCTTCGAATTAATGTTGAGATTTTAATATAAAACAAACATTTCTCAAAATGTTGGTATATGTTAAAGGTATAAGAATTTTTGGAATTGCTGGGTAAAAAGACTGGACTAACTCTCAGCATGCTCCCGTTTTAATTTGAGCCAATTATAAAGATGGTTATGATTGTATCTATACCAGTCTTAGGTCAGTTGATTTTTAAAATTCCCATTATATTTTACAAACTTCAAACAAAATGAGTCAATTTCCTTTCTACTATCCTTTCCTGAATTGTTATTCATCTATTCCTTGTTTTTATAACCTCCACTCATAAAACAATGCCTCTCCTTTGTTTTATCAACTCAGTTCCCTTACTTTTTAGCAAACATAAAATTTTTGTAAACTCTAAATTCCATCAGATATTTCGACTCCTTTGGTCGATAATTAATCTAAACCACTAAGTAACAGTTCAAAATCATTGAATGTCGTTAAAAAATGCAGAAGAATGAGAAGAAAATAAAGAAAATAACTTGGTGACCAAAAAGAGAATAGAAATGTATTATCGAACATTTTAAGAAATTTCTTTAGAAAAATCAATGATTATGGTCGAATTGAAAAAACAGTCAAGGAAATTATCAGCAAATATCATCTTCAGATTACTCCATAAGATTTCTTTAATTTTGTGCAAAAGTTGAAAGTTGATCACACTCGCTACATCCGCATCAAGTCTATCAAGCAATATTTTATCCACTCTAAGATGGACTGTAGCCTACTGCTTCGTGTTCTATTCAAACATTATTCGAATGAGGAATTGTTGGTGCAAACACTAACATCTCGCAAAATTGGGCGCTAGTCAGTGAAATGTCATTTAGAAGGGATTTACGATCTAATGTAACGTCTTTTCAACCGCTTCTGATCAATAATTCTTTCTTTATTATTTGTTGATTTTCACTTTCTTATAAAATAATGATAATTTTGCTTATAAATTAAGTAAAAATGAAACTTCAAGACAAATGACATATTTTCTGTATTAATTGTATATATTTTTAAATTTGATCTTACCTCGCTCGTTGCAATATTAAAGAATAATAATTAATAAAATGATTCAGAATTCAAAATCACTTCTTTCCCTGTCTCTTTAGCCGAATATGTATATTCCACCGCTTACCCTAAACAAGAAAGAGGAATCTGCAAGACATTTACGTTGTTCCCTACTACACCAACCAGCACCACGCACCAAAGCATCCATTGATGCGTTAAAACAGAATTCTGATTTTTTAAGGGAAAAATCTCTCTATCGATATTACATATCAAAAAATCAACCTCGAAAGTCAATCAATAAAACTGAAGAAAGTTTAGGAGCATTTCATGCTTAAGTATCTAAACAACTGACTCCGCAAGCTAATGATCAGAAATAACAGACTAAAATGAAAAAAAGTGTACTATCACAACCAGGATAAACGAATGGATGCAAATAGCGATATTTTAAAAGAAAAACTCTAACAAATCAGACTAATATTTGTACTAGAGAAATGGAAACGGCAAAAATTAATGGAATCGGAGCACTATAGTAAAAGAAAAAGAAGATCATTTAATAAAATGAACAAGAGATATCTCTTTTGAGATAACAAGTTTCTTTTATTCTGATTGAAAATACTAAATTGAAGCAATAGTTAGCTGAAAGAGAACAATAGATTGAACAACTCAGTGATGAAGTAGAAGCCTTACTTTAAAGCAATCATCAACTGACAGATCAACTAAAAAGAGGAAATAATTTCAACAATGCTTTTCCATTTTAAAACAACATTTAATCTCAATTGCAAGAGAAGGATAGATTGATTGAGGAGCTTCAAATATAAATAAAGTACTTATAACTATAAAGTCTTGTGCTACGTCGAAATAGAGGAGAAGTTAATTTACTAAAAACATCTATCCCAAGGAATACTGAATAAATTTAACAAAAGATTCATTTATTTAATTCCTAAATAGGATAAAATAGAAAAAATAGATGCTCTCAGAGTCTCAGAATATCCAATCGAAATTCATCATCAGTGGCAACTACCTTGGTAAAGGAAAATGATAAAGATGCATAAGGAGGGAGAACAGCAGAAAGAACACCTGATAAAAAGAGAGAATGCCTCCAAAACAATAAAGCAATCATGGCTTAACATCAGTTACAATGATTCTTCATCGTAAAATATTGTTTGATCCATTAAAAAAAAATTGAATAAAAAGTCTTTGATGATATTTTCTCGTTATTCAAAGATAATTAAGTCTATTGATCATTAATTTTTTATTACTCTTTGTTATGATGGTTCATAGATATATTTATGACATATTGATAATTATATTGGGTTATAAATGAGTGAGAAAATTAGAATTTCAGGATAGCGTGAATTTTATCATTCTATTCTCCTCCAAACTTTTGCAAAGGTGAGTCAGTCTTTTGAAAGCCATCATCTTTTCCTTGATCGAAGAGCATCTCTCATTATCTCTGAACTATTAACTGAGAGTGAAATCTTTGGGACTGGATTCACTGAGGTACTGAGAACAGATTCTAATCAAGATAATGATATTGAGAAAGTAGTAGTTGTAATGGTAGTCAATTAAGATGGTATCACAGATGTGGAAAGTAAGCTTCATTTGTTTAAAGAAATAAGTGTGATCAGTTTGACTATTTCAAACGATTAATCTAAAATGAGTCTGAAGTTTTCCACCATTAGAGATAAACTTCGTGGTTTTGTATAAATAAGTCTGAACTTTGTGCCCTCCATCGATTATGTATATTCAGCTAACACTTCACAATCACCCTCATAGATTTCTTTTATTGAATCTTTCACTTCATTTTTAGTATCCTTATCCAAATTTTACGAATTTCAAATCTATCATTCCCAAAAATTATCAACAGTCGCACAATAAATCAACAGCAATTTAATGAAAAAGCTGGAGATATTGGAACGACATGGCAGCGGACAATACAGATCAACTTCTTCTCCCAGAGTCAAAATATTGCTTCTAAGCCGGTCCACTGATCGCTTGAGTCCTTTAGTTTATAGTTATTATTTTGGTCCCATGTGCAAGTAAATTGGAATTTTTGGAAAAGGAAAGGATACTTCTAATAATTCTTCGCTTTTCAACCAACTCTATAGTTTAGATATCCAAGATGCTGGAAAATTCTTTTAGACGATATCTTAGAAAAAATCAGCCAATGTTCATATGCAGTTTGGATTGCATTAATTTGAGAAAGCAAAACAAGCTATAAATGAACATTTCGATGAACAAACCTCACCAGCTTAAATTACATTGTATATTGAGGCAATGAGCACAATAAAGGAGTTTTGCAAACGCCGGGCAGCCACTACAGCTCTCCAGCAATCCATAATCAATGCTCGCTCTGAAGAAGATGAAAAAATGAGCAACTCTAAAATTGTTGATCGAATTGAGTAATGGAGTAAAATGCCTTTAGAAGAGTATAAACATTCTAAAGATGATTATATCAAGATCTTAATCCTCAGCTATATGGTCAATTCCTTTTGGTTTTTTCAAAGAAAAATTATCAATGCAGGGCTAGAGGGACCTTAAAAATAATCAATCATTTCTTTTTGTAAATCAGTCGAAAATTCATGCTCTCCTTTAGAATAAAAGCAACAGGGTCCAGATAGGTTTGATCTCTTCCGTCATCGACCTACTGTAGTTAAGGAGGCTGTAGCTTGGGCAAAAGGAGAAAGAAACAATTTGCCAATGATAGAAATCAACAAATCTGCGAATAATCGCGAGACCAAGTTTATAGTAGCCATGAATGGTCCTTTGGGTTATAATGAGTTAGCTTTTTTAATGCAAGAATTAAGACGATAGCATTCATTAGATGTGACTTTCTTTTGCTCGAGATTAGTATCGACTAAATAGTACATGAATTTACTTCTTCCTCAACAATAATGATTTGTCTTCAAATTTAGTCTATTATGCTTATTAATTATATCAATTTAAAGATTATTTCCTCATGCTGATAATATTGATTTATAGTTTGTAATTATTATTATATAAGATGTACAGCTTAAAAGGACCAGTGCAAACTGAGGTATATCTAAATGTTTATGATCTGAACCCTTCCTCCAATGCCACGCTTTACCCCATTGGGCTAGGTTTTTATCATACCGGAGTTCAACTGGAATTAAAATAATTTACTTTTGGCTACCACACCGGGGATCACACAGGAGTTATGGAAGTCTCACCAAAGGTCAACCATCCAAATTTTAGATAATCAATTTTGTTGGGAACTACTTCTCACTCGAATCGTGAAATTTATGCAATGCTGGACAATCTTAAATAAAAATTTGCAGGAAATTCCTATCATGTTATCCGTAAAAATTGCAATACGTTTTCGAATTGTTTTTGCTAAGCCATTCTACAAAAACCTATTCCTAATTTTGTAGATCGAATGGCAGGTTTAGCTCGAACTTTCTATTCAATTAGCGATTTCTTTGCCATGCGCCCTTATGATTCTCGCTACTAAATTTCAGCACACGAACTTGGAGTTGGACTGAAATAAAAGAAGAGTGTGTTTGAAAAAGCATCGGGAGTGACAATTGGATGAGTAAAATGATATGTTTAAGTTTAACAAATATTCTTTAAAAGTAGCAATAATTTTTTGTTTTCTTCGTTTATGATTTTTGTTGTTACTTAACAATGGTAAACTTTAAATTAATCATTGGATAAGAGTAAATGGAATGATAAATCTATTTATAAATTAATAACATATTTATTTTACTTTATATATTTTGTTATGACAATACTATCACTTTTAAAAACCTAAAAGAGTACCATTGCCATATAATTAGAGATTGATTATACAATGATAATTTATTCAATAACGATACAATTATAAATATACAAAGTAAGACCATATTGATCAATAGTTTTTACGAAGGCGAAATTAATTTTGGGCAAATTTTTAGTAATCACTCTCTTCATTCTCTTCATTTAGAGGAGCTTATATGCTGTCTTGCAAGGACACATTTTCAAACAGCGTTTTCTTTGGATTATTATTTGGATAGTGAGACCGTTATGGCTTATCTTTGAGTTCAGATTGTCGGTTTTCCAGTTCTTTCATTACTAATGAATATTTGATTTAATTTTAGTGATACATAAGATTCAGTTCTTAGTTTTTTTATCTCAAAGATTCCACTTCAGCAAAAGTTATGACGAGCAAGACGAGCAGTGTTTAATTATCTATTTAGTTTTTGTTTTCCTTCAAAATAGATCCTGAAGATCTAGCCTTTTGGTTTTGCAGTTCTGCCTTAAAAATATCATGTTTTAACTGATTGATGGTATCTTCTCTCGCTTACAGTTAATTTTTAAGATAAATGTTGTTAGTTCGGAGTGTGATGATTTGTGAATTTAATTCTTTAATTTCAACATTTGATTTTTCTATAATTTAATGAGCTTGTTAAGCATCTTTATATGAATTTTATTTTTCTTAAAGGTTGTTTGATTTGTTCAGTTCATCATAATAAACCATCAGTTCATTTTGCTTGCTTTTAAGTTGTTCGATAAGCCCTCTGTTTTGATATTTTAAGTTTTCAATATCCTATCTCCACTCAACTTATTGGCTGTTATATCTTTGTATCGTTTTTGTGAGTTCAAATTATGTATTTTTTTTGTATGTTTATAGCATCTGTAATTATCTTTGAAGCTCTAATACTGTTGTCATCTAATTATTATTGTGAAGGGAATTGGATTTTTATTTTTAAAGTTGTCTCTTAAGTTAGTCTATCTGCTCTTTATATTATCGAATTTAGGAGGCTTGAGAAGCTATTTGAGCATTCTGTACTTTAATTTGTTCTTCGGCAGGATTGCTATTGATGGATTAAATGCTGATTGACCTTTGATTTAATAGTTAAAATTGAGGATAATCGGTTTTATCTGGTAAAGCTGCGGATCTGCCTTCGTACTTAGTTTGATAATACTATTAATGATGTTTCTTGTTGCCTTCCTTTCGTAGTTAAAGAATTTCCTGCTAATAACTTGATATTTTGAGTTCCATATTTTAATAGTTTTCCTTATTTTAATGAATTAACTTCTCATTTTCAATTGTTAATTTATCAATAGTATTGTTTCTCTGGCTGATTTATTGTTATAATTCGTTTATTTTAATAGTAACTCGACCAGATAAATTACTATATTCATCTTATAAGCTTTATACCTTATCTTTAAATTCTGAGACAAGTTTACGATAGGTACTATTTTCTTATTATAACTCATCAATTCTACTATCTTTTCTGTTTTACTCCTCTTTATTTTATTCTTTGGCCAATAGCTATTCATTTGTCTTTCTCAATAAAATAATCTATTCACTCATGCTGATCATTTTCTCTTCATAATGGCGCAGAGCATTGTTAAACTCTTTCTCAATTTATTCAGAAACATTGGATTTGATTTTTTCCTCAAGGGCTTTATAAAGTTTGTTAATAAGAGTGTCATAATTAATAATACGATTATTTAACTGCTCTATTCTTTGATTATAATTTCTTTCTGCTTCAGCTAGCTGATTTTTATATGTTTGGCTCTTTTTATGCAAGTGCTATTACCTCTTTTTTAAGCGATTTAATGTTTAGCTGAGCTACTCGATATAACCCTTGAGAATTGTTATCTGATGATACCCTCCATATCCATCTATACTGCCCTTTTATGAAATCATTAATTTTACTCTAGTCTCAAATTATTTAATTCTTTCTGTGGTTCCATGATTGTTTTCTCGATATTTTTGGGTAATTAGTAAAGCTTAAAGAATATTGTTTCTTTAAAGGATCTCACTCTTTTGAATTTATACTGTTTTTAATTTTTATTCAATTTTGAATAAATTATCTTTTCTAATTTATAACTCTTTTATTGTTTAATTCAGTTTATATTGTTATCGTTTTAATTTGTAATTTTAGGCCTAGAGATACATAATTTTTGCATTTTTATCGTCTTCTTCGGATTTAACCACAATTTTGGAGTAATCTAATTCATATCGACTGAAATCATTATTCATTTTTTAAAACTGTTGGCGCATACTCTCCAAAGTTTGTTCATAGTCAAATAAAGGCTTGACTTCAAATTAATAATATTTTTAACTATTCTTATACCCATTCAACTCATTTTAAAGCAAATTATACTTGGATTTAATGTTAGTTAATTTTTGTTCCTCACTTTATTTAAACTTAAGATTTTCTTAATCTCTTTTTAAGATATCATTACGATATTTCTATTTTTGGTTTAGCAACTCCAAAGTAAGTGACTTTTCTTTTTCTTTTAATAATTTAATTTACTCTTGAAGCAACAATTTTTATTTTTCTTATTACAAAGATAATAGTAATTTATTTTTGGACTCATAAGGATCCTTTTATTTCTAATTGTTTGTAATTCTGTTTTTTTGCTATTCATATCCTTATGACTTCTATTTTTAAATTTCCTAAGATACTTTTTTATTTGATAAAATATTTGATAATTCTGCTTTTAACTAATTTCTTTCAATTTAACACGCATTTAGGTTCCTCTGGATTTTTTAGTTAAGAGCCACTTCTTCATCTATTTTGTAGCTAAGCTATTTTTGTTAAACAAATAATTTTTAAATCTAAGCATGGTGATGAGATTTAATGCTTTCAATATGCTCTTTAAACTGAACATTGAGAGCGGAATTATTTTTATCCATGTGCTCCTTCAACGAGTTGTTTATTTTTAATATATGCATTAACTACTGTAGAGCTTTTTTGTATTTTAGTTTCAGTTAATTATTCTATTTTACGAGAACTGCGCTATCTTGAAGCATTAGATCACTTTAAATTTTTATTATAATATCATATTAACAAGCGATAAACTAACAACTAGAATATCGCGAGATCTGAAATATGTCTTTTAAGAGAAAATTACGGAATCAAAAATGACAGGCATCGAGTTGCGAAAAACTCGAAAGCATTATCGTTCCTGGACGGAATCCGAGTGAATATAAAGCTTTAACATTCAAAATAACGATCGTGTTAATCGCGAACTACGAGATAATCAAGTAGATTGAAGCACAAAGATGGTGATTGATGTATGCACAATGTACCTATATACCTTTGTAAATACATTGCCCTAGAAATCAATGCTTCAACCATTTAATTATTTTTTAAAGATCAGAAAATAATTTTTGAAATCACTCTTAATTTTATGTCAATGGCTAATTTCCTTCTTAAATACAGGAGGTCGCTATCGACAATGTAGGAAGTTTGACGACGAACCAACATTTGACGTTTAATTTTAATATAATTATACATATTTGTTGATAATAATAAATTTATTATTATACAAAACAGTCGACCCATCGATGGGTTGTGTGGAAAATGCATCAAATGCAAATGTTTTCTCAGGAAAACCAATTCAACAGGAGCTACCGTCTCGAAAAGAATTATAAAATCACAATTAGATCAATGCAAAAAACAGTACGACTGCAATTAAAGAATAATAAAAGGAGTAACGGCTCAGAAATGTTCCTTTTTTCAAATAAAAGATTTAAACAAAATCCAATGAAAAATTAAAGTAGTAAATTGCAAATAGTAATGAGGAAGAATAAGAAAAATAGTATTTACAAATCTGTTACTAAAAGGCTATCAAACTATTTGAAGGGATGAAGACATCTGAATTTGATTTAATGTTCTAATAGATCAAAAAAATTGATCCCGAGTATGAATATTGCCAAGGATGGATTTTAAAAAGCCCTAACAATTATATCCCTCATCTTTTTTTAGCTGTAGCTTGCTACACAGAAACAAAATATCAATAAACGTAAAAATTTTCGAGAAAATGCATATAATTGAATCCTAAAGCTTTTAGAGCCTATAATCTATTAGCAAACTGTTATAAATTGAAAAAAGAAATTGAAAATGCAAAAATTTAGTATCAAAAATGTATCAAAATCAATCCTAAATTTTAAACTGCATACTAAAATTTAGGATTGATTTGTAGATAGGAAAAGCAATATTAAGAAGGAATCAATTGGTATTTACAAGCAATAAGCATCAATCCCAAGAAATAAGACACCTATATTAAGGTCGGATATATTTACCATTGCATGGAAGATTTCGAAAAAGCAATTGAATATTTTAGAAAATGCCTATCAATGAATCCCAAAAACTAATAGGCTTTATATAAGATTGGCCAGGTTTGCTACAAATTATAAAATTATGATGAAGCCATTTTTTGGTTTAAAAAATGTATCTAGGTGAAGCCAAAGTCCAGTCTTTTGTATCATTAATTAGGTGCAGCTTATCTGTAAAAAGGTTAGTTTGATTAAACAATTAAATATTTTAAAAAATGCTTATAAATCGGTTCAAATGATGAATAAAACGAGTCTGCAATGTATAATCTTGGTTTAATTTTTACTAAGCAAAATTAGATTAAAGAGGCAATAATTTGGTTATAAAAAGCACTAAAGTTAGCACCTAATTAATCTCGTACTTATAATGCTTTAGGGAATGCTTATTTTCGGTTAGATAGTACTGATAAAGCGAGGTAATGTTATTAAAAATCTCTGTAACTTAATCCAAAAAATGAGTTGGCATATAATGGACTGGGCCGTATATATTAAAAATAAAATCCATAGCTTTAAATTTAGATGTATAAAAAATGCATCTAAGTTAATCCAAGACAATGCGGGCCATATTATAACATTGGGCAGATTTATTTTGCAAAGTAATAATATGAAGAGGCCATAATTTGGTATAAAAAATCATTAGAGATTGATTCTAAAAATTATGAATATTCGTTTCAAATAGGGGGATGCTATCATCGTCTTCGTAAATATAATGAAGCAATTCAACAAATGCAGGATAGTTTACAAATATGTCCAAATAATGTGTAAATTCATTTTGCTTTAGGTTAGATTTATTCCGAAGTTAAAAATTTTCCATTGGCTTTTCAGAATTTGTAAAAAGCAAAAAAAATGTCTTGATGAGAACTAAAAGTACGTTTTTTTTCATTAAAAAACGGAAAAATACATCCGAGCAAAATTAAAAAAATTTTAAGAATAATCTGACTCATGGAAGGAAAAAATTAAAAATTGTTACTTGAAGGAGGAAGACCAAAAGGAGTATCAGATCATGAGGAAAAAATTTGAAGATAAATTTGTTAAGGTATTCAAAAATGATTAAAATAAAGACAGAAAAAAATAGATTTAACTGGAAAGCCAAGAGACACAACAATTTTTAAAGACAATGAAGTTGATTGGAGATGACAAGTATGAGCTTTCAAATATAGTGGAAATCACTAAAACTGTCAAATGCATGTACAATGACGATCGTAATAAATTTCACATTATTCCGAGATTGATTTGCCAAAGTTTTTGGGTTAAACATTTCAAAAAGGGATAGATCAGTGAAAAAATATAGTAATTTATGAAAAATATTATTTTCCAGCTCTGCCAAGAGTTTCCTTCAACCAACAAAAAATCAGAAAATATTATTGATATCACTTTGCCTGAGTAATATCGAAATTTGAAGAGAGTGGAAGTAAATATTTTTTAAGAATTTGAATATTTTTCGTCTTATGAAGTACTCTTTCTTTTATTTAGGTGTTATTTGCAGAAATTTAGAAGGTAAACTACAGAGCCATGCAGTAACTGATTCCTTTTCGCATCTTAGTGAATAAAATAGCAAAGAATTGCAAAGGAGACCACCATAAATTTGGTTTGAAACTTCCTTCAAGAAGATCATAATGGTTCAAAGTGTTGATTAGAATTTTGTAAAAGATGTTCAAAGAGGAGCTGAAAGGCAACCATAAAAACGTGGAAATTATTAGAAAAATAAATCTTTAATTACTGACAGAGAAGAGCCCAACTATGAAGGCCATTGTCTTGGCAATTATGAAAGTTTGGATCGAGGAAATCAATAGCATTTTGAAGACAAGAAAAGAAATGAAAATTCCAACGAGATGCTTTGTGTCTGATCTCATTAGAGGCAAATGCTTATTCAACAGCATTTCGGATATTGCAGCTGCCTCTGAAATGATAATTAAAGAGTGTCATTAAAAAAATTTCCAAATCTGCTAAATCGATAACAAACTCGACGAAAGTGCTCAATCATTTGTCTTTAAGATCAAAATAAAGTCAATTGTCGCTGAATTCCAGTTAGCATTGACTTTTGATGAGACTCAGTTCTAATTTGGTCACTCTCTCTATGAAATAGAACGGTCGCCTCTGGGCACAATTTTTGGAAGTTATCTCTTTCTATCGAAAGGGGTTAAATACGATATGATTGCGCAGAGCAGGGATATTCTCAATGAAATGGAATCCAACAATACAAGTCAATTTGATTACCATATAAAAATGCTTGGGGAAATTATTCAGGATTTTGAAGAAACTTCGAAATGATTTGCCCATCCAGCTTAATTTATACACTATAATTTAATTCAAAGTCGTTTGAATGTATTTTAAAATCATTTTTGGAGATGATTAATTGACAATGATATTATTTTATGATTTATAACAAAATAAAATTGATATTACGTTAAATCAAAGATTTTTATCTTTCCAATCGTTAAGAAAATCCTAGAGGGCATAATTTTTATAGTTGGATCGACATAGCCGAGGAGCTGATACTGCTCTAGCTTATTTCGCAATTTTATTTGCCTGTACATACAAGGGTTTCTATTTCCATTGTTAGTCTTAAACATGAGAGGATTTCTTTCTTAACAAATTTCTTCTAAATTATTTTGGTTGATAAGAGGGTGATTCTGGTTTTGGCTCCATGCACATTGCTGACATACAATTTCTCAAAGGAAGGAGTTTTCGATTTCGAATTAAATAGTGTCTTTTTAGGGCCATTTCTTTCATCTTTTCATTTTCAATTTTTTCAGACATCAAATTTTGAGTGATAGCTCTTCTCTCTAATCTTTGTTCAATATTCATTTGGCGATTTTTAACGAGAGATAAATTTTTGGTTGATTCTTTCATTGGTTAATTTTCTTTTCCTTTGCACTATGGCTTATTGGATGGTTGTTATATTGCTTTATTTTTAATTGGTGCAATGGCAGGAAGTGATATTTCCTTAAAGACATATCTATTTCTTCCAATCTTCTTGAGCTTATTTTATTAGTTTTTTAAAATCATTTTCGATTCGCATAGCGATCCTATTTGAAAAACTTCAAGATGTTGCTGATGCGGATATGTTTTGAGGGGAGTTTTATTCATTTAAGGGGAAGACGTTTTTTCAAATATTAAGATTATATAAGGCTATATTTCCAATATTTTGCATAGAACTTTTAGAAATAAATTAATATAGAAGTCAATGACAATCTATGAACCAAATAATTCGACTTAATTTTTAAATAAAAATATATTAAAAAACCCACGTCAATCCCCTCAAAAGCTGAACTATATGAGCAAATATTGATAATAGTTTTACAATTTATAAAGAACAAATATGATTATAGAATCAATTCTCTTCATTTGCATTTCGAGATTTATTCGATTGTTTAGATGGAGGCTTTTCGCTATTGTCATGCGAAGCCACTTCATTTCTTGATAATTAGCCATCTCCTTAATTCTAATTTTATGGATGAAGTTAATTAGACTATTCTTAAGGAGCTTCTGAATATTTTCTAAGTCCAGCAATAATTCCAAAAGTACACAAGCCTAAAGCTCCGAGTGCAAGCCCTATAGGCAAAAAAATATTTGAATTGATGCTGGAAGTTGAAGTTGACAAATTTCCATTGATACGACTACCAGAATCATCTATAGCTCTGGAACTGGCAGTTGCTCTTTCTGAAGTACAGTTACTGGTTGAACAAATGCCTAGAGATATATTAAAATTTAAATTATAACCAGCCACACTTATATATGAATAAGTGGGACTTGCAATCACAGAATATGTCTTTTTAACAGGTATAATTTCACTAACTATGGGAGAAATAAAGTATACTTGAGTGAGAATACCTGTACGATAGTTTTAAGATAACGAATATTGAGAAAAAATATCCGGAAATGGATCATAATGTGATTCAGTTATTGTCTCTTGGCTTGCAGTTGGATCAGTTTAATAATAAATTGAGAGTTGATAGTATTGATTGCTATTATTGCTTCTTTGCACCATAAAGTATGATGGACTAGTTGGTACTCTCACAACATTCCCATAAATGATCTGATTAATATTAATCATTAAAATTTGCTTGCAGAAATAGTTTTAAATAAGACTGACTAGTTGGGAAAGAGTTGAGTAAGATTGAATGTTTATAATATTGGACTGAGTATTAGTTATTTGAAGTAATTGAACGTTGTTAACATTTGCACCAATTCCGACACAAAATAAGATTATCCCGAAAGAGCGAGCATAATTCGCTGCTTAAATGACACTATCGGCTGAACCTCCATCTGTCAAAATAACTAAAATTTTCGGAATTCCATTTGAAATGTGCGCTGCGTTAATTTGAGCAATGGAAGCGTTGATGGCTGAACCAGTTTTAGTGCTTAATCCTCGATATATTTTGGAAGCAAGCATATTGAGAATTATAGCTCTATTATTATTATATCCGATATAAGGATCGTAGGTCGAGTCAAAAAAATTAATTGACATCAAACTTAAATCATCTTTTGTTTGATTAACATATGTCTAAAGGAAAGTAATAGCATAGGCGAAGGGGCCAGCTCCTATGCTGCCTGATTCATCAATTAGAAAATTTATAGATTGCTATTTATCACATGTTGTCGTCACTGAGTCGATCAGTTGCGCACTATGAAGACATTCAGGACAATTATATTGAGTATAATTTGATTTCAGTTCAGAGGACATCAACTTGAAGTTATTGAATAGAAAATTAGTCCAAAAAGTACTCCCAATAAAGTTGCTGTTCATATTATATTTGGCCATCTCAAGAACTGCCGTCTTTATATTAATGTTGAGATTGGCCCAAGATATAGAAGCAACTGCTTTATTTAAGTTATATAGAGTTGATATATTTGATGTTAATCTGTTTAAATATCCTGTAAGAACTTCAGTGCTTTGGGTATCTGTCAAAGTCAAAGGAAAAGTTTCACCTATACATTGAGCTTGATCTCCTTGAAGACTCAAATATGGTTTTATCATATTTGTTAATGCTGAATCATTTGAAACCCAATTTAAGAGTTCAGTGTACGTAGTATTAAGTTGAACCCCATCTGCAATGGTTAAAAACTATGTTGGATATTACAGATAGCCACAATTATAGTTATATTCTTCACAGGGGAAGAATGTTAAGTCATAATTACTGGTTGATAAAATATTTGATCCTCCCTTTTTCAATGATAGAAGTCTATCTGTAACATTTGTTCCATACATGCATGATCTAGCCATAGATTAGGCACACGAAGAGAAATATACCGGAATGGTTGCTGAAACAAGCAAAGGCATAAACAAAACTAAAGCCGCTTGTATCATTTATTAATGAACGAATTTATTATTAAGAACTAAGAATTATTTAGATTCACCAATTATATACAAAATATGTTCCTGACTTTGAGTCTAACTTCGTTCAAAAAATTAATTAAATGGAACCTATCTTTCATTGCACCGTCATATTGACTTTCATACTGTACTATTAAATGATGGGATTTTATGAATTGCTAAGACAAGGAAGTGATTACTAACGCCTCAACTTATTCATTTTATAAAATTAACGTTGAATTATCTGCGAATTGAAAACAATTGTATAGCCTTTTAAATATTTTTTATGAATGTTTAAGCTTAAATACCAATCAATATGAATCAATATCACTTACTTATTTCATCCTCCAAAAAGTTCAAACTCTATTCTAATATTGTACTCAATTTTGTTTGTTTTAAAGTAAGGAATTTATCGTACGGGAATATTTAGAGGGATTTCTTATTTTTAACTATTTTTATCCCCCATTTGGAACACTTTAAATTGAATTTCCTCAAATCCACAGTAGATTTTGGAGGAAATTATATTTTTAATGTATTTTAGGCACGATTTACTTTGAAGATTCAAAGTCAGCTTTTGTTTCATATTTACAAAATCTATCTTCAGGCATATCTTATTCTGATTTGGAACAGGAGACTGCATAATATAATCCCTCCCTAATGATTATGAACAGAAAAATATATTTTAAATAAGTACAATTCTTTTCACAAAAGAAGTCTAGTAGAAGATACATGAGATTTATTGAGTTTAATTTTATAAATAAGCAGGAATTATTTGTATTGATATTGATATTGATATTAGCGATAATAATGAATTTTTGTCATAAATTATTTTACTAAATCTATTTCAATGTCAAATTATGATTAAACCTATCTAAAATTGAAATAAATTATAAGTTAAAATCATAACACTCCAAAATAAATATCTATTTATTATTTAAATCGCTTAATTTAAGTCTGCATCATTCAAATGCTTTTTAGTCTATTTAATTATTTTAATTATTTTTTTTATAATTTTATTCGAGTATGCATTTTAATAAAATAGGCTTCATTTTTACATGCATTCCATGTTCAAATCAACCATATTAGTAAATTCCTATGTAGGTATTTTTTTTTAGTTCTCTAATTTTGTCAGAATATTATTGTTTAAATATAAAATATTCAATCTTGAATAATTTTGTATAAAAATATCGAGGGGTTGGGGTTGGGGTTG
>Ga0302186_10000610_pt1 | contig 31663 bp, 21 predicted proteins | sample II_Bog_E1_2_FD_198782 | JGI IMG/M metagenome (GOLD analysis project Ga0302186, IMG submission 198782) | Peat permafrost microbial communities from Stordalen Mire near Abisko, Sweden - II_Bog_E1_1 | ecosystem: Environmental > Terrestrial > Soil > Wetlands > Peat | place: Sweden: Abisko... | reverse complement strand
TTGTTCAGTACTCGTAGCGATTATGTTTGGGACGGATTTGACAGAATTGGTTTGACTCGAAGATAAATTGTAAAATTCTATTCAAAGGATGCTGTTTTGGTGGTGGCAGTTATATTTTTATTTTGTGTGGATTCGACTTGATGGCATTCGTCTGAATATTTACTTAAGCTCATTTAAATTAATAACGTTAATTATTGGAAAGGAAACAATATAGCCATAATTCCTCTATCATTCGATCATGCCTCAGAAAAGAGAAGTATAAATTAGCTGTTTCTAGAATCAAATACTATGCAAGCTAAAGATCGGAATGGATTTAAAAAAATTATTAAACTAATGGAAAAAATAATTGTGCCAACAATTTTTTACAAAGGCTGATTTTAAATTATTTAGTCTCAGTAAGATAAATTCATCAGTATGAATATTACAAGATGGCAGTCAATATTAATAAAGGCGTGTCACCAATTCAATCATCGGAACAGACCTAATTCAATTTTCCTTGGATTCATCAAAACTTTAAACAATTCATGTCTATTTTGGTTATTGATAATTGGTTAAATTTTGAAAGGGAAAAATTCTCAAATCAGACTTGTATTTTTACTCAAAATAATTTATCACCAGCTAAGATATGAGAAAAGCAAATATGAGTTGAAGTTCGATTTTAAGTGGCAAAAGTGGTTATTTAAAATATTCATGCCTTCTGCTTGGATCATTAACTATATTCTAGTTATATGTAATATTCAATATAATGAGACTATCCTCGAGTTTATCCTAAAAAATTAAATGAATTTATGGTTTAAAGATCATTCGAAGAGAAGATTCGTGTTAATGAAAGCATGCCAAGTGGGTTTACCGCATAAAGAGGTAACATGAACATTTACACCAATTTGCTTCAATGAGGGAGATGTCCATCCTCCGAAGGGAGTGAAATCAGTAGTTGATGGATCAGAATTCACATGGCCAGAAGTATTATAGTCTGTATACCAAAGGAAAACACCTAAACTAGAAAGCTTATCACAACCGCTTCCGAAGAAACTCTTCCATATTTTAGCTGTTGAAAATATTCCTGGAGTTATGCCATTATTGATGAATTAGTTGACAGCAGCTGTTATGAAAGCGCAATTACCAGCTGGATCGCTGGTTGACCATTAACATCCTACAACTGTATTTGGCACAACTTTAATCCAGACAGTACTATAAGTTCTTTATATTGAATTAACCACAGAGTTAACTTGAGAGATAGCATCACCGTTTTGACAAATTACCATATAAATAAAAGAAGTTCCAAAATTAGCGTTTTGGGCATTGATAAGAGTTTGAACTGCATTTGGATCAATAGATCCTCCATTGTCCAGTGAATAGGCACGAACTATGGCATTTTGATATCCATCCTTGGCTAAACAGTCAAAGGCGGTTTTACTGAGAGGACCAACTATATCAATGACGGATACAGGTTGAACTTGTGTCATAGTTTGGCTGATGAGGAGTGCAGCAAGAAGTATGAAAACAATGTTTTTCATGAAAGTTATAGAAAATATTATAGAAATTAATTAATCAAATCAAGTAAATATTGAAATTAAATTCAGTAATGCATAAACTAAGCTTTTTTATTAAAAAAACATTTTTTTCCTGATTATAAATTTGCTGATTTCTTAATTGCAAATCATTTTTGTGTTTGAATTAAACTTAATTGAATTTTTTTTTTTATATTATTTGCTTCATATATTGAAGGGAACTACAGTTTCTCTTTTTCTCAGGGCTTAAATATAATATACTTTGCTGTTTCACCTTGAAATTATTCATCATAAAGATGTCTATGATCGAAGGTTCATCAAATCGTATTTTATTTTTAAAAACCTTCCATGGATTAGTAACAAATTGCCAATAACTTTAATTTATGTAAGGAAGTCGTGCTGAAATAAAGTCCTAAAGATTCTTCCAACTAAAATTGTATCTTCATAGTCCGCTTGCATTAATTTTAGTCATCTTCTTTGAACGACAGATATGGCTTAATTATCAAACGAATAGTATCAATTTGAAAACTTCCTACAAGTGTCACTCAATTATATCGAGTCAATTGTTAAAAGATTTGTGTTTTGCCTAAAATTAAAAAAAATCAATGGTAATTATCAATACACAGATGAGTAAAATAAATAAATATCTTTTAGGATAATTATGATCGATAGCAACTGATTTACCAAACAAACTAAGAGTAAAACGATATTTAAATATTTCATGATTGCGGCATAACCAAGCGATAGGATTACCTCGAGACGGTGTCATTATGTTACGAAAAATTTCAGAATACAAATGCAGATACTCGCGAGGTTAAGATGGATCAATGCATTCAAAAATGGCGAAAAGTGTTCGCGTACATGGATTCGCAAGAACTTATGGACTCCTACACCAGCTTCTATAAGAAAACCAAGAAGTAGTGATGTCTTTTACTTTGTTCATCCGTTTATTATTGTTGGTAATGATACATATCTTGTGCAGCCTTCATTGATAGATAATTTACAATGACCAGTTACTAATATTAAATAGATGATCATCACAATCGACCCACCGATTTATCACGCATTCGGAGGTTGGATACGCTATTACCACTTTGCAGATCTCTATTTTTAAACATAAATCTGAGCTTATTGAGCATACTGCGCTCCATTTTGCTAATTTCGTAGCCATGATCATCAAATTCTTAGAGTAGTTGACCAATCATAGCTCTACTGTAGTTGCTACTATTTTTTTCCATATTCTTTAAGCGTGATAAAAATTCTTTTTTGTTGTTAATTTCATTATTATCAGTGCACAGAGAAGGTTTATTGGTCAAGCTTTCTCTCATCTGTGGAGACTTAAGCTTGATAAGTTATACAGAAAGATCGATTGTAGGTCTTACTGCTTTTTTACAGCCAATCCCATCTTGCTTTTTAACAAGTGACAAAGCTGAAGATTTTGAGCTGTCTGATCTTTTTGAGGTGTTCATCATTACATTTTCCTTATTACTCGCATTTTTGCACGATGCTAGATTGATACTAACTGTATTTTTGAATTTGTTCTCGCTGTGATTCGAGTTTTAATGAATGAGAATAAAGCTATTCTTATGAGACAAACACGAAGGAGTGTTTATTTTTTGAATAGATTTTTCTTAGTTATCAGGTTTAAATTGAGGTTGAACGCTCGATTAGGAAAGCTCGATGCTACCTTTTGACCCTGATTCATAATTTTGGTTCAGTGTAGTTCTCTGCAGCTGCTCAATATTTTTCAATTTTTCAATTTCATCTGCTTGTTTTTCTATCATAAGCTGATACGCTTTGATCTGCTGCTGATGTGCCACATCTTTTCTTTTTTAAGCTTCACTAGTAAATTTACTAATCGCTTCTTGTAATTTACCATCCATTTGCCTCTATCTATCACTCAGTCTAAGAAGAATATTGCAAATCTACTTCATATTTATGGTAAAGGCATCGCTTTGAGAATTATTTTTTGCTTCTTTCTCATTCAAGTGGTAGCATTAAGTGAGTTACTCCCTCATGTTCGATATCTTTAGTTTTTATTTCAATATTTGTTGTAATGATACAACAAAATTGTTTATATATACTTCACCTCCTCCTAATTTTCCATCATTTACTATGTCAGTTGGCATTTAGCGACTGCTGACCATCTTAAGACTGCCACCAGTGTTACTATTCTTGATGTGCTTGGCCTTACTACTGTACTTTAGAGTATTGAGGGTTTATTCATAGAAACGATTCTCACAAGACACGCAAGCAATCATGACGGTCTTGGAGTTTCCACCTAAAGAGTCTTTCAAGATACGAGTTAATTTAGAATCTCGAAAAGGAATAAAGGCTGCTTTCTTTTGTTAAGCTAAGATACTAATGCATTTTCCGAGCGTTAGCAAGCTCTTGTTAATGTTAACACCCTCCACAAATCGTTTATTTTAGCCACAAGCCTTTTCATTTCCTGCCAAATCAACAAGAAATAGTTTCGACTATCTTAACTCGACTTCGCCAGGTGTTTTCCTAGGTGTGTAATGACGAATAGTAAATTGCAATATTGCATGCGATCGAGAGGAAACCTCGTTATTCTTAGTAGCGTTCATTGCTCTTCGTGCCATCCCCTATTGAACTGCCTTCTTAGCCTGCTCTGTAGTTTTAACTTCCAGTTCAACTAATTCATTGATAATCACTCCTTTCAACGGATCTTCCATAATATTTAATGTTTGAGCTCCTTCTGCCAAAAGATCTCTAATATTTTAGTTATAAATCTCGTAGAAAGAGACAGTCATTTGAAATTTTCCACTAGTTTCCTTCTTCATATCCTAAAATATTTTAGCGAGAGCCAATCCCACCAAACCTTGATGTTAAGGTAAGTCCTCTGTTTGAATGTGATGGAACATAGTATGTGTTTTACCGGCTCCCGTCATGCCATAAATGAATACAGTTGAGTTGCGCCCAGCTAAAACATTTTTGATTGGTTGCACCACGGTTTTATTAAATACCTCTAAATTATCTGCCTTTTGATCAAATACTTCCGAATAACGAAACACTCTTTCCAAATCCGTGCAAAAATAGGGAGGCAGTATTTAGACCTCATGATTGTTCAGTACTCGTAGCGATTATGTTTGGGACGGATTTGACAGAATTGGTTTGACTCGAAGATAAATTGTAAAATTCTATTCAAAGGATGCTGTTTTGATGGCAGTTATATTTTTATTTTGTGTGGATTCGACTTGATGGCATCCGTCTGAATATTTACTTAAGCTCATTTAAATTAATAACGTTAATTATTGGAAAGGAAACAATATAGCCATAATTCCTCTATTGTTAGATCATGCCTCATAAAAGAGAAGATGGTATAAATTAGCTGTTTTTAAATCCAAACACGATGCTAGCTAAACATCTATACGAAATTAAAAGATTATTGAACTAATGAAAAAATCATTGTGCCAACAATATTTCACAAAGATTGCGAATGAATTATTTTAGTTTAGTAAGATAAATTCATCAGTATGGATATTACAAAATGGCAGTCAGTATTGATAAAGGCGTGTCACTAACTCAATCATTATTGGAAGATACATAATTCAATTCTCCTTAAATTCATCAAAACTTTAAACAATTCATGCATATTTTTGTTATTGATCATCGTTTATACTTTGGAAGGGAAAAACTCTCAAATTAGACTGTTGTTTTTACTTCAAAATAATTAATCACCAACTAAGATATTAAAAGGCAAAGATTAGATATTCGATTTTAAGTGGCAAAAGTGTTTATTTAAAATATCTTCTTTGATTCATGTCTTCTGCCTAGATCATCAACAATATTCTAGTGATATTTAGTATTCTATATAATGAGACTATCTTCGAGTCTTATCCTAAACAATTAAATGAATTTATGGTTTAAAGATCATCAGAGGAGAAGATTCGTGTCAATGAAAGCATGCCAAGTGGGGTTACCGCACAATGAGGTAACATGAACATTTCCACCGATTTGCTTCAATGTGGGATATGCCCATCCTCCGAAGGGAGTGAAATCAGTAGTTGATGGATCAGAATTCACCTGACCAGAAGTTTGATAGTTTGCATACCAAAGATGAACCTAGGTTGGAAGATTATTGCAACTGCTACCAAAGAAACTATTCCATATATTGGCTGTTGAAAATATTCCTGGCATTATGCCATTAGAAATGAATTAGAAGACAGCAGTTGTGAGGAAAGCGCAATTACCAACTGGATCGCTGGTTGGCCATTAACATCCTGAAACTGTATTTGGCTCAACTTTAATCCATACTCCACTATATTGACTGCTTGATATTGAACCAACCAAAGTGTCTACTTGAGATTTAGCATCACCGTTACGACAAATTACCATGTAAATAAAAATTCCAAGATTAGCGCTTTTAGCATTCGCAAGAGTTTGAACTGCATTTGGATCAACAGATCCGCCATTGTCCAGTGAATAAGCACGAACAATGACATTTTGATGTCCATCATTGGCTAAACATCCAAAGGCCGTTGTAGTGAGAGGGCCAACTATATCAATAACTGATATAGTTGGAAGAGTTGGAATTGTAACTTGAGTCATAGTTTGGCTGATAAGGAGTGCAGCAAGAAGTATGAAAGCAATGTTGTTCATCCAAGTATAAATAATATTATAAGAATATGTTTTTACGATCAAGTAAATATTGAAATAGAATTCAGTAATCCTTTAAATTACATTTTTTCCTGATTATAAGTTTGGGTGATTTCTAATTGCAAATCATTTTTGTGTTTAGCATTAAACTGAATTGGATTTTGTTTTATTTTATATGCCTCATATATTTAAGGTAACTACAGTTTCTCTTTTTCTCCGGCCTTAAAGATAATATACTTTACTATTTCACCTTGAAATTATTCATCATAAAGATATTTATGATCAAAGGTTCATCAAATCGTATTTTATTTAAACAAACTAGCCATATTTTAGCAACAAATTATCAATTAAAAAAAACATAATTTTAATTTATGTAAGGAAGTCGTGCTGAAATAGATAGCCCTAAAAATTCTTCCAACTCAAATTGTATCTTCATAAGCCGCTTGTATTAATTTTAGTCTTCTTCTTTGAAGAGCAGATATGGCTTAATTAGCCAAGGAATAGAGTCAATTTGAAACTTTCCGACAAGTGCCACTCAATTATATTGAGTCAATTGCTAAAGATTTGTGTGTTGCCTCAAATGAAGAAAATTAGATGGTAATTATCAATACACAGATGAGTAAAATACATAAGTATCTGTTAATTATGATCGATAGCAACTGATTTAGCAAACTAATTCAGAGTATAATCATCCTTATGCAGGTTTTATCTTTGTTTTATTGGATGGAGGACTATCAAAGATACCAATCACTACAAATTTATATCGAAACTAATAAAGAAATTTTACTCAATATATTGCCTATAAATATCATCTAAATCAGAGACTTTATCAATTGGCGGTACAGTGTAAGACTCAGTCAATCATAATCCATAATTATGGTGAGAGAATAGGATCAACTCTCGCCCTTGAATCATCATAGTCATCGTACTCGCTTGCCTCATTCTGGCTCGTAGCCTGCAAATTCAGACTCCCAGCAACACCATGCAATAAGAAACGTCCAGTTTCAGCAGGAAGTTTTGAAACCTATCGCGGAAACACAAAATGGAACATCTTTAGCATCGATACTGAAGCACTCGTTTGATATTTTTCTCTATAATACTCGATCTTATCAATTATGATGAAATCATTTTTAATTATTCTTGAATCCATCAAAGATTTGAACAATCAATTCAATCCTATCTTTAATATCTTTTTGGAAATTAATGAAATATTATTGCTAGCAAAGATTCAGTACTTATTTGAGATGAAATCGTATTGATATTGGCAGATTGTGTTGTTTGTTATCGCTCTCTCTCTTTAGAATAGGGGATAGGCTTTCAACTACAATATTTTACTGTGAAATTTAATATTCGATATGATGATACTATTTTAGTCATCCTTACAAATTAAATAACTTTTATGGCATAAAGATCATCAGGGGGGAGGAGACACATATGCTTCAATGTCAATGAAAGCATGCCAAGTGGGGTTACCGCACAAGGAGGTAACATGAACATTTCCGCCAATTTGCTTTATGAGTATGGAAGGCTGCACCCATCCCCCAAACGATACAAAGTCAGTGCCTGATGGATCGGAATTTACGTGACCAGTAGTATCATAATCTGCATACCAAAGAGGCAATTCCAAAAACACATTATCGCAGTTATTTCCAAAGAAACTTTTCCATATGTTAGCTGTTGAAAATATTCCTGGCATTTTGCCATTATTGGCGAATGCATTGACAGCTTCGACTAGGAAAGCGCAATTGCCAAATGGATCATCGATTGGCCACTAGCATCCAGCAACTGTATTTGGTTGAACTTTAATCCATGTATAAGTATATAGGCTGCCTAATGTACTAATCACAGTGTTGACCTGAGAGGCAGCATCATTGTTACGGCAAATTACCATGTAGGTTTGAGTATAAATATTAGCATTTTGAGAGTTCATAATAGTTTGGATGGCGTTTGGATCGATAGATCCACCATTATCCAAGGAATAAGCACGAACGATGGCAAATTGATATCCATCCTCTGCTAAACATCCAAAGGCAGTCTGAGTTAAAGGGCCAACTATATCAAGAATTTGACCTTGTGCCATAGTTTGGCTGATGAGGAGAGCAGTAAGAAGTATGAAAGTAATTCTTTTCATGAAAGTTATAGAAAATATTATAGAAACTCCTTAATCAGATCAAGTAAATATTGAAATTGATTTTATTTATGCATAAACTGATCCGTTTTCTTTGAATTACATTTTTTTATGAATGCAACTGTTGGTGATTTCTAATTGCCAACTATTTTTGAGCTTGGCATTTATCTTAATTTTATTAATTTATTTTAGATCCCTCATATTCTTTCGAGGCAATTACAGTTTCTCCTTTCTCCAAGCTTAAATGTGATATCCTTTGCTAGTTCGTCTTGGAATTATCCATCGCAGTGATAATTATGGTCAAAGGTGCATCAAATCTTATTTTATTTTTGAAGACCTTCGATATTTTAGCAACAAATTGTCAATAAAAAAAACATAACTTTTATTTATTTAAGGCAGTAGTGCTGAAATAATCAATAGAAAACTATTGGAACTAAAGTTATTATTTTTTCATTGGTTTTGATTAGAGTTAATCTGTTATTTCTAAAGACAGTTCTTGCTTTACCAGCATGGAAATACAGCTAATCTGTAACTTTGCCATAACTACGACTCATTATATTGGGTTAATTGTCGAAAAAGAAACTTCTATGTAAAAATCAGGCAAATATTGGCCATAATGATCAATAGATAAAATTCAAAAAAAAGATAAATCTACAATTATGATGAATAGTGTCGAATTTATTAAATTTACTAAGAATACAAACGACCTGTAAATTAATTATTGCTTATTTTTTAATTTTATCGAAAATCATTTAAAAATACTAAAGATAGGAAATTTATGATTTAAGCTATAGAATAACATCGTTCAGTATACGCATATCAAATATTTAAATCAGTATGTAGACTTTATGAATCATTTGAAATCGTGTAATTAAGCCCAATAATGATTCCATCATAGTGATAGTTATTGACAATTTGGATAACAGCTACAATTTAAATTTGTCAAAGTTCATTTTATTTATTCGACTCATCTAATAAATTTAGATTTAATTTAGTCAGATTTGATAGGAAGAATTACATTTGTATATGGCTTTGCTATATATTTTGATACAGTGCAAAAAAATAATTTTGAGTATGAAAGCAGGAAATTGCATCATTACCCTTATTACAGCCCTACCTTTTTGGCATAATTACACAAAGTGATGAAGAGACCAATAAAATGTTGGCTGTTTTTCTCAACAGTTCAAGGCTAGGTATTCGAAGGAGTATACTGAGAAGTATATCTCTTCCCCATTGACAAGTATAACTTCATAGACCAAAATGAGAGGCTTTTAAGATATAAGTTTGACAAATATATTTTAATGAAGATCATCAGTACATAAAGACATTTATATCAATAAAAGCATGCCATTTGGGGTTATTGCATAAGGTCACAGTCATATTTCCGCCGACTTGCTTCAAATCAGGATACTGCCATCCTCCAAAGGGCATGAAATCACCTGCTGATGTACTGGAACTTAATTAACCGAAACCATTATAGTATGCATACCAAAGGGGAACCCTTAAATCGTGAAGTCCAAAGCAGCTGCTCCCAAAAAAATGATTCCATATTTTACCTGTTGTAAATATTCCTGCAGTTATTCGATTGACCATGAATTAGTTGACAGCAGCCGTTATGAAAACGCAATTATCATCTGGAACGCTGTTTGACCACTAGCATCCTGGAGTTGTGTTCGGCTCAACTTTAATCCATACAGTACCATAAAGACTGCTTGAGATTGAGCTAATCACAGTATCTACCTGCGAGACAGCGTCACCATTACGACAAATGACCATGTAAATGTGAGGACTAAAACGAGCATGTTCAGCATTCTGAAGAGTTTGGACAGCGTTTGGATCGATAGATCCGCCTTAGTCCAGTGAGTATGCCCGAACGATGACATCTTAATATCCGTCACTCGCTAAACATCCAAAGGCAGATGAAGTGAGAGGACCAACTATGTCGAGAACTGAAGCTTGAACCACAGTTTGACCAACCAGGAGGGCTACAAGGAGTATCAAAGCAATTCTATTCATGAAAGTTATCGAAAATATTATAGAAACTCTTTGATTCGATCAAATAAATATTTAAATCTAATTTTGCACTACTACATAAATTGATCTCCTTTCTCGAGATCACATTTTTTATAGCGTATGCCTTTTACTTATCTCTAATTTTGAGGATTATTGCGATTGGAAATAGCAGTTGTTCTGAATTTGTTTATTTATATGCCTTCATCGTCTTTGAAGGAGACTACAGTTTGGTAATTTGGGGTCAAATATCATATTTTTCACTATTTCGTCTTGGTATGATCCATCTTCGGACTATTATGATTAAAATTTCATCAACATGTAATTTATTTGCAAAAGAAATTGTATATATTAGTCAGGAATTGCAAATCAAAAACATTCAATATTCAATTTTCAGTAGCAGGCGTTAGAAGCCATCATGGAAACTCAAAATGGGACATTGACTCGAGTGTCAACCTTCTCTTTAGCATTGATAATAAAAGCATGCCAAATGGGGGTACCGCACAAGGAGGTAACATGAATATTTCCACCAATTTGCTTTATGAGTATGGGAGGCTGCATCCATCCCCCAAACGATACGAAGTCAGTGCCTGATGGATTTAAATTCACGTGGCCAAGAAGATTCATAATCTGCGTACCAAAGAAATAAATCTCAAAGTTAAATCTGTCCAAACATATTGCATTTGTTCCAAAAAACTATTCCAAATCTTAGCTGTTGAAAATATTTCTGGAATTGCGTTATTATTGGTAAATGTATTGACAGCGATTGCCAACTGAATGGTTGGTTAGTTGGCCGCTATCATCCTGCAACTAAATTTTGCTAGATTTTAATAAATGTTAAAGTATATAGACTGCCTAACGCACTAATCATAGTATTTATCTGAGATGTAACATTGTTGTTACAGCAAATGACCATGTAGAGTTGAGAATAAAGATCAACATTTTTAGCATTTACAACAGTTTGGACTGCATTTGGATCGACAGATCCACCATTGTTCAGCCAACTTACTATCTTATTTTAATTGAGGGCATAATGAAAAGAATAATTTTGATGTGAAGCAGGAATGCCACATGATTGGCTTGGCTACAGCATTACCTTTTTGTTGTAATTACCCAAAGGAATGAAGAGACCAATGAACTGTTAGCTTGTTCTTGCTTGAGAATTTAATCAGTTGATGATTCGATATTCAAAGGGGTGTATTTTGTGATACTGGGCCGTAAATCTCCTGCTCAAGGCAAGTCTAATCTTCATACAATCATAATCAGAAGCTTTGTAAGATATAAATTCGATAAATGTATTTGAATAGAGATCATCAGTACATCCAAACATCTGTGTCAATGAAGGCATGCCAATTGGGATTATTGCACAAAGTCACATGAACATTTCCGCCGACTTGCTTCAAATCAGGATACTGCCATCCTCCAAAGGGCATGAAATCACCTGCTGATGAACTGGCACTCAATTAACCGGAAGCATCATAGTATGCATACCAAAGGTGGACTCCTAAATCGTGAAGTCCAAAGCAGCTGCTCCCAAAGAAATGATTCCACATGTTACCTGTTGTAAATATTCCTGTATTTACTCCATTAGCAATGAATTAATTGGCAGCCGCCGTTATGAAAGCGCAATTATCATCTGGAACGCTGTTCGACCACTAGCATCCTGGAGTTGTGTTCGGCTCAACTTTAATCCATACAGTACCATAAAGGCTGCTTGAGATTGAGCTAATCACAGTATCTACCTGCGAGACAGCGTCACCATTACGACAAATGACCATGTAAATGTGAGGATTAAGACTAGCATGTTCAGCATTCTGAAGAGTTTGGACAGCGTTTGGATCGATAGATCCACCTTAGTTCAGGGAGTATGCCCGAACAATGACATCTTGATATCCGTCACTTGCTAAACAGGAAAAGGCAGATGAAGTGAGAGGACCAACTATGTCGAGAACCGAAGCTTGGACCACAGATTGACCAACCAGGAGGGCTACAAGGAGTATCAAAGCAATTCTATTCATCAAAGTTATCGAAAATATTATAGAAACTCTTTGATTCGATCAAATAAATATCGATATCGAATTTCTCATTACATAAATTGATCTCCTTTCTCGAGATCACATTTTTTCTTACGCTTAGCTTTGACTTGTCTCTAATTTTGAGGATTATTGCGATTGGAAATTGCAGTTGTTCTGAATTTGTTTATTTCTATGCCTCATGGTCTTTGACTACAGTTTCTGTTTTTATTTGAAGTCAAATATAATATTCTTTAGCTATTTTGTTTTGGAATAACCCGTAATAGAAATATCTTTGATCGAAAGTTCATTAAAACTTGGTTTATTTGTTTAAAAACTCCTTGTATATATTCGAAAGTATTGCAAATTAAAAAAAGTCCAAGAGTGTTTATTTCTAGAAGAAGTGTTTAAAACCATTTTTGATAAAAAACTAAAACTGTATCTTTATATTTTGTTATTATTTTGTAATTTTCTTTTTAGAATATCACTTCTTTGATCATCAGCAAGACAATAAACTCAATTTGGAACTTTATAACAAGTATCACTTTCTTATATAGAGTAAATTGATCAAAAAATTGTATGTTTTGATAAAATCAAGAAATAGTCGATGATAATATCAATACAAAAACTAAAAAACAAATAAGTTAATAATTGTGATAATGATGATTGATAGTATCGAATTGGGCAAACAAACTTTAACTAAAAATGGTCTTTAAATTAATTGTATATGGTTTTCATCGTATTGACAATGATTAAAAAATATTAATACTAATAAATTTATATCGAAACTATGAAAATCATTTATATTTAATATATCATCAATGAATATTTACATCAGTTTATCAATCATTGAAGTTAAGAATTATCTATCATTCACCAAAATAAAGTTCATCAATACTTAAGAATAAGGATCATTCAAATTTATATTATATGTCGAAGCTTGTCCAAACGTTATGGCTTAAACCAAAATTAGTATTTTTTAAATTAAGTACAACTCTTAAGATAAAGTTTCACTTCATTTAGATTAGTAAAATTAAAAATTTTAGTTACTATCATTAATAATTAAATTTGATCTTTATCTTGTTATATTGCGATATTATTATTTCTACTACATGGTTGAGATCATTCATCGATTCAATGGGGGCTATCCCTTCGGTTTACAACTGTAGAACGGACTTACTTACGTTGACTTGCTCAAAGAAGACTTATCCGAACAGCAAATCAATGACTATTGCCTCAAATACAAAATATTGAAGGAAATGAACTGTCCAAACATCGTTAAACTCATTAAAATATTGAAGGACGACTGTAACATGCATCTATTATATGAGTACTGCCCCCTCTCCTTTCTGAAATATTTAGAAATGATAGGTAGCAGACACGAAAATCAAATGCAGATGACTATTTACAAATAATTTATCAATAAATTTTCAAATAATATCAACACGATCATTGACTCGCTTGTTCACTATCAGATTAAGGGAGACTTACTGATAGGTAACATGGCAATTTAGTAAATGGATAACGAATATACTGTTAAAATATTTATTGACCCCGATTCTGATTGTATGGGCCTGCATCTCCCAATTTCCACAGAAAAGCGTCATAATAATCTCAAACAGAAGATACAATAAAATCGAAGTTATCTCCGCGAGTACTATGATACTTAAAAAAAGAGACTGCTTCTTTAATTGGAGGAGCTACTGAAGGATAAAGTTGTTGCGAGTCCTTCATACACACAACATAATAACCCAAATTTTATAATTAACGGCACCAAACTAGTTTTCATGAAGAGTTAAACCAGTAAATAAAATAATTAAATGAAGAATGCTTGTATTCAGATCAACAAGTCTTAAATTTTTACCAGGTAGGCCGTCGTTGAGCAGTCTAGAATTGATCGGACTGCTGAGGCTAAGAAATAGTTAAAAGAAAAGAATTTAAGGAAGATTGAAGAGATAAAAAAGAATCTGATTCAGTTCGAAAATAAAAAGCAACATTCTGTTCAAATCAGTGAAGGATTGGACTAGAACAAGCAAAACAAGTTTACAGCAAGTCAAAATCGCCTCTCTCATAATGACTTAGTTTTCAAGTAGGAACAAATTGCTAACCAGAGGCGTACAACCACAGAGGAAAGATAATGTTTATTATCTCTAAACCTATAAGTATAATCAGATTATTACAAAAGACAGCTGAAGTAAAAATTACAAGAGTATAAAAAAGTCAATCCCCTCATAGATAACACCTTATCCATTCCTAGAAATGAAATTAAATAGCAACCATTACTTTCAATCAAATCAGAACAACTAAAAACAGGAGATATGATCAACAGAAAATAGGAAAGATTAAATAAATCAAAGATGATTGTAGCGACAGAAGGAAGTGCCATTGTGAATTCTGCTAATCTGCAACAGAATAGAAACATCAAACTCGTCATAAAATAACCATCAAAACTATCAACAGGCAAAAATAGCAATAAAGGCAAAGCCGAGCCATAAAATTAATAAAATTTAAAAAAGAAATTGAGGACGAGTGATATAACTGAAAACAAGAAAAAGATAAGCGAAATCATCGATAGACTCAACTTAAAATCTAATCTGGCTCAATCTCACTCTGACAAAAATGTTTGCTGTAATGGATTGAAATAGTAATCAAAAATAATAAGGTAAAACACAATGGAATAAATAGACGAACAAACTGAGAATTTTAAGTATAAAATTAAAACAGCTAAAAATAAAGTTTAACAGGCGATAAAAGGCTATATGAAATCAAAAAAGGAATAACCTCACTGACGAATGATTAATCAATTGGTAATCATTAATTAACTATACTATTTTATTTATTTTAGTGTCATAAATTTTCATATAATATTATCATGCATCGACCTGAATGATGTTTCCTATTTCTTGTTCTTGGCTTTTCTCGATTAGACCATGATAGTAGTTATAATTTTGCAAAATTAATTGATTGACTTGTTTGCTATCGTGAGAATTTGCAAGAACTTATACACATATCTTATAGGTGGACTAAGCCTATTAAAATTTTCCTTTTTCAAAATAGCTGCACATCATATTATTGAGGGTCCACAGTCTCCGTTCATCATTTATACTATAGAATTTATCTTCAAGTGTTAAGACTTCTTAATAGATAAGAGAACTCACTTATTCATTCTTTTACGCACTTTTTGCTAAAGCTAAGTTATTCTTGATGGTAATAATCTCTTCGATATATTTTTGTGGATGTTTTTAATAAATTGATAGAGCTTTATTTCCCTTGCCTTAAAAGTTATTCATTTTGGTGAGGATATATAAGTTTGATAGAGAAGCACACGCATACGCAAGGATATCCTCATCTTCAGGAGTATTCTTTGGAGACGAATCAATAATCCTTTAGATTTATTAAAATTATCGCATCGAAATATCGTATTACTCTCTTAAACAAGATTGAATAGCAGACTCAAGTTTTTATTATCTTTCATTTAGACTATTTGTCCCTTTTAACTGATTATTTTGTTTAACAGCTCTATCTTTTAGAGACAGTCGAATTGACTTTAGCCTTCTGACGGATTAATTAGTTTTGTTATAGCAATCATTGCATCTCCATATCCACGAGCATTTCTTACAAATTGTAAGAAGCCACTGATTGTTGATCCTTATTATCATTGTAAAAAGTATGAATTGAATATTTAATCCAGCAAGATAATATTTTATTAATTCCATAATCATCATCATTCAATTTATCCATTATTTGATCGAATATAAGTCAATAGCAATCATAGTGATTTTTTACACACAAACAGAGACGATATTTTGGCAGGATCCCTCGTGTTCATGATCTCCCAAGCTTTTCTAAACTATTAATAAAAGAATTATCTCCTTTATATAGATAGTCTGCCAGGGTTTCTCTCATCAATAAAATCATACATATTTATTATAACTTCTTCATCAAATTTATCTCGAGGCGGGCTTTCAAGTAAAGAGGCCATCATCTTTTATTCATGAAAAGCTCCTCCTTAGCCGTAGAATTTTAGGAAGTAAGAGAAATTAGTTTCAATATGATGCATTTCACATCTCAGTACTTTGGGCATTGATATTTTTTATGGATTTACATAGAGCTATGGTTCTAAAAAATCTAACTGGTTGGTTTTCATGAGATAGAATATGCACATGAGAATTACTCCATAACCACTCAATCCCTGCATTGGAGTGGCGCTGTTGATGATATTATTAGATTTGGCCCACAGTTTTACTAACAGACAAAATAAAAGAATTTCTTCCTTTTGAGCAAAATAGGAAAACATTTAACTATTAATAATAGCAGTTTTGTTGCCCACTGTTATGTCGATTTTTGACACGTTTATTAATTCGAATGACCGTTTTATTTATAAATTGTCTAAGACCACTTTCATAAAAGGAACTGGAATAACAGGTCTGTAGTGAATAAATAAGGATTTCATCCATTACGGCTTACTCTCTTTAAGTTTAGAGTTAAATTTAAAAAGTAAGTTTTTTTGCTCATCTCTTTTCTTAGGAGTCTTAGGCACTGCTGTAATATCAATATCATATTCATTGACAAGAGAAATAGTGCTTCGAAGTGACCCAAATAAGTCAACATAATCAATCTATTATGAAGATTATTCTATCATAACTTGTAAATACTCGATAAATTGTTTCAAATGGACCAAAATGTATTTATGATCTCGATTATAAAACAAACTACTTTAAAAGGCAGTCAAAGTTAATAATTTTACGATTTAATTTACAGAAGATTCAATCTATTATATGTAGGAATTCATTTTCTTATATTTTTATTCATTCATCCACATAGAAAAATTAGTCTTTACTACCTATTAAAAGCTATCATATGTACTCATTAGCACTTCTGAATTATTTTAAAATTTTGGATGAAAATTGTCTCCAATATTTCTGATTGATGGAATGCGATTCCCTCTTCGAGGCTTTATCTGATGATTTAATTCTATATTTAAATACGGGTTTGAAATAAGTGTTTTCCTATTGATGATGGTTTATGGAACTTTATTATCTGCTTCAAAAACTCCTTTGTTAAAAAGCTAGGTAATAATATGATCTTCTATCTTTTGTTAATCCACAAAATTCCAAAATGAAAGATTTGAAATAGGAATGATGTCAGTCCATAAATCCAGCTGCTCAATTCTACTCATTGGCTTTTCCGAAAATGAAATAATTTACAAATATTGTTTGGCCATTTCTTTGAGGCAAAAAGGGCGGTAATTTTTAATCTTTTAATATTATTGTTTTCCAATAAATTTATTCGTAAACAGAGTATCGGCAATTTTAAATAGTTTTTCTCGATTTTAGTTGAGATGTTATTCCAAGTCATAAGTTTGAAACTGTACTTTTTTGAAGAAACTTTAAAATGCTTTCACAATATCTGAATCATATGTGATTGATATGTTGAATTGAAGCTGCACATCTAATAAAAATCTTTTAAAAGACTACTCGAAATCTATATCCTTCATATTTTTGCCGGCCCATGCTCCAATGAGGTGTCTGTATATATTTACATGTGATTAAGACATCTTTCTCAATTTAATCTAATATTATAATCTCAATATACTTGTAAGAAAATAACAATAATATGAAGGAGAAAAGTATTGATTAAATTGATCACAATTATCAAATAAAGATCAAATTTAAATATATAGTGCTTTTCACGAATTAATCTTGGGATACTTTGATAAATCATGTAGTTATTCAATCAATTAATTAATAACCATTATCTTTACACAAATTATTGGCTGCATAATTATAGTAAATATTATTTCAAATTATTTATAAATCTATGTATGGAAGACAGGGACAATAGCTAGATAATTCCAAAATAAAAACAGAAAACTCGATAATTAATAATGGCTCAATACAAATCCAGAATGAGACCAGTGAGGCTCGTTAAAAGATAGAGTAATTGAAGCATCTATCTAAATGGATTCAAAAATACATAATATGCTCTTCTCCTTAATTACTTTTCTCTCAGCCAAATTCGACTTACAGTTATTTTATGATCAAACTCGATTCTCTACAATCCTTGTCTTTTCGTCGGTGCAATCCCAAATCAAAAGTTTGTGCTCATATAGTCTCCAAACTGTATAACAGCAGAACTGGGCAGCAATATAAAAAAATTACTCATACGACAAAAACACTGGATGAAGTAGGTACTTATAGCTTTGATCTCAAATAAAGCCTTACTTATTATTTCTATACCAGTCGATAACAGGAAATTATTTTGCGAATTGAAATTCTTCTCAGTGAAATGGAAACTACTAGTTAATAAACAGTCTATTATGGAAGTTTGGAGCAAGCAGGAGCAATACAAATTGATTTTGTAAAATAAAAGAAGGGAAAATAAAAAACGAAACTTATGAAACAAACAGATCTCAATTTACATACTGAAGGAGGAAAATAGTAAGTAGGATTAGCGTCTCCATGTATAAGTTATCATGTCTATAAATCTGAAGTCTATAAATTTCTGGGTAAGAAGATATTTATTCAGAAATGGTAATTCAAGAAAATGTAATTTGTGATTGTTCTGATAAAATACCAGGAGTTTTAGGCTATTGCCTTCCCACTAGTGATAATTCTCTTATAGAGTTGGCACTGACCCCTGAAGCTCAAAGTCTGCATCTGGAATTTGCAGTTATTCAAATCAATTCTCAAATTCTTAAGGAAAGTGCATTACAAGCGGAAATGATAGCTAAAAGTAGATTTGGATCAGCCTCGCGTCTTTCATGTAAGATTAAAGATTTGGTGTTGAATGTTAGTTTTCACAATGGATGGAAAAAAGTAAGTAAGGAAGAAATTGTGTTGCAGTAAAAGATGAATCACGCAAAAACAGACCAAAGTCAATTATTATAATTTTAAGGACCGAACATCATGATGAGATCTAAAAAACATAAAGAGAATCCATCAATACTCCAAGCTAATGAATCAATTGCAAATAAGAAATCTCATGTTAAACATTTTACAGCAGAAAAAGCGGTAAATCTTTCGCTGATATTTCCGCAGGAATAAGAATGTGCGTTGATCATTCAAATTGAAGTAGCATTTATAATTTCAGGATAATATTAAGCCAATACCGTTAAATAAAGCAAATAGAGCAAAAAGAATACAAAAGAAACTAATATAATTACGGATGAAATTCGAGTTTAAGTGTGCTATTCTCTTATATCAGGTAAGGAGATAGGTCGTGGCCACTTTCTTAGTCGTTCTTTCAATGCAGGCTCGGCCCTTAACTCCATAAAAGGTATTAAAGGAATGCTGGCTCGTGAGTGTAAACAAGGATAAAAGACAAATAAACCGGATAGAATAGTAAATATTTCCAAATATCCTCATCAAAACACAATCGAAGCGGACAATTTTTCTTTTGTTAAAACAGTGAAAACAGTTGAAAACATATCTCAGTATAGCAATCGATATTCAAAAGAATATGTGGGTCTTGTTTAATTATAAATGCAAATTCGGGAAAGAGAAATTGCCAACAATAGTATAGTAGAAAATAGGAGTATAATCAATATATCACAGGCGGATTTGCGTGACAAGATTATTCGATAAAAGGAAAGAATTCTAAAGGAACAAAAGAAAGCACCAAAGTTAATCAAAAGGAGTATATAACTCATGAAAATTCCGATTTTAACATCTGCGTTGAAAGAGGAAGTGAAGGCAAGCGACTGTATTAAGCAGAAAGATAAATATGCTCATCAAGTCGAACTACTTTAATACCTAAAAAAGCAAGTTTATAAAATGGTCGATAAAAGTTTATTGACGAAAGTGAATAAAACCGACAAGACTAGTAAATCGGAATAAAAATAGGATTCGATGAGGACAATTCACGAATACTACAGCTTAAAAATATTCTAACGTCAATAATACTTAGTTTCTCCCGAGAGAATGTCGCCCCTACTTTTTAGCTTGAGCTCAAACAGATGCAATAAAACTCATAATTTGCATTAGTTTTAAATTCCTCCCAATGAAATCATAAAAACGTAGCTTTCAGAAATAAGTTATAATAACTGCTATTTTATAAATTTCCAGAGTCTCATCGTATAAGGCAGAAATTCAACCAAATTTCCATCAATATTTTTCTTTCGCTTTAAATTTTGGAATGAACCTGCATTGAGGTCGAATCTTATGACAGTAGATGGAGACACTGGCTAAATTATTTTAAAGAGTGAACCGCAGAAAGAATCTAAAATTATTCATATGGAAATATGCTTTGATGATCAAGCTGATAGCTATGAAATTAACTTCATACATTTTATTCAATATCTGTATAATGGGTTGCTCAAAGTTTAACTAATAGATTATACAACTGCTTTATAATTTGGTAGCTTCTATTTACCTCTACGAGGATTGTTACGCAAGAGAAGAAATTAAGTGATAGTTGCCCACGAAGATGTAATCCTCCATCGAAATATAACAAGAGGAAAGATAAAAACTGAAATCAGGGCGATACGTAAGATAAGAGCAAAAATTGCGGCAGTTCTTGAAAAATAGGAAGATGTGCTTTCTAAAATAAGTTAGAAAAAATAAAATAATTAACCTTAGATTGATAGTCGACTTCAACGGATTCAGAAATTTAAAGCTGAACAAATGCAAGCCACCAAAAAGGGTCAGTTTTAAAATAATATAAGTCGATAACTACCGAATCAACTGAATAGAAAATATAAAACTTAGCTCAAGTTGCTCAAAGTAAGCTGTCTTCATAAATATTTTTTCTTTGTCGAGGCGATGAATGAAGGTGATCACCAAGTTCAATACCGATTAACAGTACACGATGAAGATGAAAAATGGATTGAAATGAATCCTTTGAGTGGAGGACAATGGGAAATAGACTTAGTGAGAGATCCCGCTCGCCTGTAAAAAGAGGATATTGATTTGCTAGGAAATATTAAAAAATATCAAGGGAAATTGGCAAAATGCTTAAAAGTAAATTCTGAGGGTTTGATTTAACTTTAATCCAAAGAGAGAGGAGTACTACTGCTGTGCTATTTATCAGTTCGCAGATTTAAAAATTGGTAAAAATAAGACAGTTAGAAATTGAGAAGCTTCTTCAATCGAGAAAGAATTGTGAATTGCTCGCTTGTTAATGACGGTAATAGAACAATATAATCAATATTTGCTTTACAAATAATACCTATCCCTTAGGAATCATCAATCTAAATGGAATTTTATAGACCTAGTAAAGAAAAGTCTTTTATACAGATTCCGTTTCTAGACCCTTTATTCGTAAAGGATGGAGTGGACCAGTTACTCTGTGATGATCCTTATCTTATTGTGCATGAGGCTGATGACTAATCATGCTCATCTGAATAAAAATCATCCACATCAACTGGATTGTTATTATAATTAAACAGTGACATATCGCCTCAATCATCAAAATAAATAAATATAATTATCCTTAATGATTTTATGAAGAAATAGGAATTACTGATGGCTGATAATAAGAAAGTTAGTAAATTAAAGAATAAAAATAAAATCAGCATCGATAGATATAGAGACTTTTGCTAAAATGGACCAAAAGCAATCCCTTTATCTCTACAAATATGGGGATGCCTTAAAATTTAAGCAAAAGCTTAATTATGGATTGAAGCAGAAATCACTTTTTAATTAAAAGCCATCCAATTTGCGGATTAGGGCAAAAAAAGATATTTTTATCTCTTTAGTGACGATGAAGACACTGTTAGATTTTATAAAAAAAGAAATAATAAGACTAAAAGTTAGGGCTATGAACTGTTTTGGACTGATAGCAATAGTAACATGGAAGTAACAGCATTTATATCTTCAAGTCAAATTGGTCTTAATTATATCTATATTAACGCCATTGATGTTTCAAATATCTTAGATCAAGACTAGCTTAAAAAGTCCAATGGTTTTAAATAAAATATACCTTTCAAGCGATTGGTTTTAAGTATAGAAACTTCATTGCCAATATTTCGTGAAATTTTGAAAATTAACATTAATCGAACGACTCAGCAAAGCGTGATTTAAGAACCCTTCAAGTATTGTAGCAGATGTACAAGAAAAACAGATTTTTATGTGATGAGTTCTGATCCAGATATCGTGTGGGCAAAATCAACTGATGTTAGGTTTCAGTTGTAGGCTCATGGAGAACGTAAAATCAGCATAAACTTTGATATTAGTCGTATATTATAAATGGCAACCTTGAATATGGTGAGTCCAAGGGTAATATTGGGAATAAAGTGGGAGCAGGGAATAGACTACTTTGCCTTTAAATTTAACATTCATTGATTGTGTATGTATTAAAAATTAAATTTCATAGAAGCAAATCGAATGCCATTTTGATTTAATTAGATATATTTTCTAAGTTTAACAATATTTGTTTTACAAATCATAATAGGTCAAATCTATCTATCAACATTTATTTAATTTGAAAAGTGAAAATCTTTGACAATAATATCCAAACAATCATGCCCCAATCACAAAAATTATCATAAGAATAATTGCTAATATAACGCTTTATTTTTTAATTGTTATGCTTCTAAATATATTTGATATAACATCGAACAAGTTTTATCAAAAAATAGAGATGTTCCCGTTATCAGATTAAATCATTTGATTTTGTCTTAAGAACTACAGTATTTAAATGAGTCAAAATCAACCTATCTCTTCTTTTGAATCTCATTGCCATGATCGAGTCTTTCAAAAGATGTCTTGAACAAAAACCTGTTTTTTTAATCAAAAAGCTTATTTTTGTAATTAATATTAACTTGTCGGCAAGGGCAATATAAATTTTTACAACTTTAATGAATTTTGAATGTTTGCCTGCAGATAATCATGGCTGTGAAAGTTGCCTATCAGTAAATTCGCAGACATTTGCTATACTCCCACTTCTAATTGATCCTTTATGGGTTATTAGGCCATCTAATCATTTTTCTTTAAATATATTTGTATATATATATATATTTGCGATTGCTTTTCTTTAACTACATGTAATTAAGCTTTAAAATGCGCTTTTGATTGAGAAAACATCGCCATTGTCGTCAAAACTACAAATTCATAACCAAATCTCTCAAGTAGATTTATTTTACACTTAAGCCTATGTCCACTACTGGAGAAGATATTTTTAAATCCTATAAAAACGCATTGACTTTTTAAAAATAACCAATAAAATTTAAAATAATTTTGATGAATTGATTTTAATAAAAAAGTTCGACTTGGAAATAAATAAATAAACTAATCAAGCTTAGTTCTCTATATTTTTATTGCAAAGGTAAATCATTAAAGTCCATAAATATTCATAATATCTTATTTAAAGACGAGAATATATAAATATATTTTATGAATAATAACTGTGTCTTAAGTAAAAATTCTCTTTACCTTAAGGAAATCACCCATACTCTAAAACATAAACGTATAAAAATACTCAAATAAAGGGATATTAACCTTCCCAAATCAGGCATACCGACTCTCAGTATCTGTATATTGACTCAGAACAGGCCGATCTCATAGATACAAATTTAACAATCATACATTAAAGAGGTCGTTTGCAAAAGAAAAAACAATTAGCCAATCTGTTTGAAGAAAATATCACTCTCTTCTGTAGACTAAACACTCAAAAATCAAGTTACTAAAGACTATTTTCAAAGAGTCGAGATATTAAGGAGCCGAGAAGAAAATTGAAAAGATGCACTTCAGATAAATTATAATGCAACGATTTTAGAGAATAAAAATTCATGCTACGAGAGCATTCTTTCGTAGTCCAGCATTCTCGTATACAACCTAGATTAAGTCGACCCTCTTCTTGCAAGCCCTTCATTTTTCGATAAAATGTAGCGATGCATTCTTTTTCCTGATATTAAATAAATTCTTCTCCTTCGACAAATTAAAATGCCATTCAATGTAATTTATCAATAATAATAAAAAATAGTGGAGCTTATTTTTTACATTTTAGCATTTAGTTTGCATTCATTCTTGATGTCAATTTCTTTTATATATTGATTTGATTCATAAATATTTGCGTAATATAAACAGATGAACAATTCAAATGAGAAGAAAGACTATGACTTCATGTTTAAACTTATCCTAGTAGGATCCGCTTCGGTTGGGAAGTCTAATATTTTGCTTAAGTACACCAAGAACGAGTTTTCTTAAAACTCTCAAACTACTATCGGAGTTTAGTATGCTACTAAAACCATTGTCACCGCTAATGGAACTCGCATCAAGTTTCAAATATGGGATACGGCTGGGCAGGAAAAATATCGGTACACTTATAATAATGCAGAGCACTGATGAAAACTTATTACAAAGGAGCATCTGCAGCAATGATTGTCTACGATATTACCAGAGAGGATACTTTTACTAATTTGGAAAATGAACAAAAACTTACAAGTAAGCATATCACAATGCAGAGGATTTTATAAAGGGTGATATCATCACTATGATTGTCGGAAACAAAATTGACCTTGAAGAGCAACGAGTTGTTAGTAAACAGAGGGGATTGGAGTACGCTTAAAGCAAGAAAATCGCTTTCTATGAAGTATCGGCCAAGGATGGCACCAATATCAACCTTATCTTTACACGGATTGCTGAATGTACTTATTTAACTCCTTTAGAACTCGAGAAGGCTGTCACTTTACCTGAAAGTAATCCTAAATTGGATAGCAGCAAATCCAAATCGCAGAAGTAGGAGGATAAAAAAAAAGAATAAGAGAGGGAAAAATAAAAGGAAGTAATCATCTTAAACAAGTCTGGAGAGTAAAAAAGAATTGAAGATAATAAAACTAAAAAAAAATGTTGCAATTGATCTTTAGATGATATGACTATGAAGCTATTGAAATTCAATATGACATTATAACTACGATCCATCGATTACTTATGGCTCGTAAAAATATTACAAGTTGTTATATTTTAGTCATCCGATAGAATTAATAGAATAACTACAAATTAAAAATTTATCACAGCTCACTCGAACATTGCTAACTCAAGGGAATTGATGAATTTGAACTGTCTAGAGTGCGTACTTTTTCTTTAAGGTGTCTATTCTCGTCCTTAAGGTCTGCATTCTCTCGAAGAGTATTTCTAACAATTTTGTTCCATTTATTTTCGCATTTACCGAGACAGCCCTTGAGGTTAGCGATTTCCTGTTTCATAAGTTCATGCTACTCGAGAAGAATATTGAATTAATGTACTGATATGGTTATCAATTATCTATCTGTACTCATCTTCGATTTTGAGTATTTAACAATAATAGAAAAATATCATCCGAATTTAAAGATAGAATATTTTTGCTTAAACTACTTCCGACTTCTTGCTGAAAATACTATTCTGAGGGTGCCTCTTTGGACAATTAGTAATTTGATTAAATGAATTTAAATTATTTTGCTTATGATCATCAAAATTAATAAATAAACTGATGACTCAATTTTAGAATCATTCATTGCTAATCAAGACTATACACTATAAAAATGATTGGAATCAGCAGCAGTCTTCTTTTTAGCCAGACTTATCGTTGTGCTTATGATGTAGCTTTGATCCCGTGTAAGATAACACACCCACCATTTATTATTGGTCTAGATTCTTCTTAACCTCCTCGGCCATATACAAAAAGACTTGCTCAATGTTATCCCCTGTTTTCGCACTGGTTTCGAAAAAGTTTATACCTAACTCAGAAGCGAGACACGTCCCTTCATCATATGAAACCTATCTGCCTTCAATGTCTGACTTGTTGCCAACAAGTACCTTGACCACATTGTCAGAGGCATGCATTTTGATTTGTTGAACCCAATTTTGGATATCCACGAAAGTTTACCGTTAGTTGATGGCATATGTCAAGACAATCCCCATAGCTCCTCTGTAATAAGTTTGAGTAATAGTTTTAAATTTTTCCTGTCCAGCTGTATCCCAAATTTGTAGCCTCACTTTATCCTTACCAATAGTGATAGTTTTAATTTTGAAATCGATGCCAATAGTGGTGAGGTGAGAAGTCATAAAGTTGTCCTCGCAAAACTTAAGTAGCATGTTAGTCTTGCCAACCCCACTATTTCCAATTACAAGTAGTTTGATGAGGTAGTCATAATTTTGATTCTTTTGCATGACGAAATTTAATATTGGTAGAAGGTATTTATCAGAAAATTAAAGTTTTTGCATGGAGGATGAAAAACATCAATATATCATTAATAAAATGCAAAATATATTCATAAATATCCTACAATTATTCGAAAAAGATATTGGGGTTGGAAAAAGAACTAGAATCACAAACCACACACAAAATATTAAATATTTGCAACTGTATATAAAAGAAAGGATCACTCTATCGAAATAGACACACCATAGTGATCTGAGAGTTGGCCATATTGAGAGCCTGGCCTTTTGAACTGCTGTACTTGGCATGAACCATTTATGGCTCGCATTGTAGAATTATTCACGTTGTTAGGCTTTAGTGTGAATATATAATCCAATCTCTGAAATGACCGAGACTCATCATGATCAGTCAGGATGTACTAATGGTCTCCAAATGTTACTGGGTCTTCAGTGTGATTCTCCACCATGTGATCGATTAGGCCAAAGTTTCGCCTCGACATTTACTGTTTAAATGTGTTAAATTAATTGAACAGCTCATGGTGTTCAGGATCAGAGTTTATTTATGCACTCATATTACCTCTAGAGGAGAGTAGATTTTTTGAGCCCAACATATACTATTGTATCAAAGGACTGTTTAGAGACAATCTGAAAGGTGTTTATCTTGAATTCATGTTTAGATCACCTACTAGCATTACTAGATCTTTCTATTGATAGTTATTCGCCTTTAAATGTGCCTAAATGCGTTTCGTTAATATTTATTATTGTGCTTGCCTCGTTTTAACTGAGAGTTCTCTTTCAAAATCACGTCCAGGCACCATGTACGAAGCCTGCAGATGTGTGACAAAAAGATGAAGAATTTATCGTTTGATTTGGATTTTACAGTAAATATAGCCTTTATCAGAAGAACTATCGGAGAGAATACCGACTCCATAACTTTAAAAATGTGAAGACAGAATGGGATATTTTGATAGCACTAAAAGACCAGAATCAACAACGGGACCGGGAGTAAATAGTGGTGGTTAGCTCATCTTCCAATACTAGAACTCTACTTATATTTAACATACTGTGATCAATAGCATAGTCGATTATGCGTTCAGATCTAAATGACCCCATTTGAAACATCTCCTCAAAGCAGAGGATGTCGTACTCATGGACTAACTCCATTATCTAAGTGAATCTCTCCTCTTTAAAATCATCTTAGTTAGTTCTGATGGGAGGTGGACGGAGAAAGACATTATAAGTAAGCAGTTTCACTCCTTTTTTCAACTGCATTAATCTAAATTTAAATCTATAAAATTGTAAATAATAATACTGAGATATTTTTATGATAACAGGCAATAATATGAACAATATATCAAAAGCACTCTTAATCTTAACATTCCATTATGTGAATGTTGACGATATTTGTTTTGTTTAGCAATAATGGTGGATTCCTTTTTATCATTACTTATGGAGCATGAATATAGTCTTTGGAGTGAAGATTACTAATGAAGTTTGATTGACCTGTCCTGGTATTTTATTTGCCTCCAATAATGGATTTGATAGAAGATCCTCTAGCTAATGTTTTGAAGCCTTAATTTTAATTGGAATATTTAATTTTTGAATATTTGGGGGAAAGAATAGTTGGAAGAGATTGGAGAGAAGTTGACTTCAGTTGTCTTGTTTCTTTATTAAGGGTCTGCTTGAGATCAAATCCCTTCCCTTCGAAGAAATTAAGGTTAATTTCAGAGTAATGCCGTCTGGCAAGGGCATTATAAAAGTTTTCTTTGATTTTAGGCCCCAAGTGCCACTTAATCCATTGAATCAGCTCCAAATTGTCCTGATATTTCGCTTTGCATAATTTTTGAATCTGAATAATAAGAAAACAACATCGATGAATTTAGAAATCCCTAATCGTTAAAAACCAGCTTGGAGGATCTTGAAATTATGTATGAAATCCACTTCCAGATAGGCTGTCCACTTAACTTTGTTTAGAGGAACTTTTTCCGGGTAGGCTGCGTCAAGGAGATGACAGTAGATGGCTCCTGACCCTAACTGTTCGATTTTGGTGAGTGAGGTGATCAGCAGATCGTTGACCCAGTTGATAATCTAGTTCCTTGAGGTATAATATCCTGTATTGGTCATATGTTCGTTATTGGGTATAATATTATAATCAACCGTATTTTAAAAGTATCTACAGATCAAGATTTATTCTATAAGATAGCACAACTAAGGAATGATAAAAATGTTAGACAATCATTCATCAAATACGAGTTTTGATAATACGAGGATTTATCTTTTTACAAGCAGCAGGAGAAAATGTATTGGAAGGGCTGAAAGATCGTTTTAGCTATGAAATTGTGAAAATTTTCTTTCTTGTCAAGTCTTTGTCCTAATTTGAGGCAGGCATTGTTTGCATCTTAATGCTTGTAGAGAAGTTGCAGTTGCTTATTTTCTTTCTTTTCTTAGAGTAGGTTTTGAAATCTTCTTTGGTTTCAGTCTCGTAAAAATACAGAGATTTGCTTATGAATGCAGTTTAATGCAATAGTAAATTTGATCCGTTGCCAAGAGTCACTATTGCAGGTTTATGGATAAAAGGACTGCATTTTTTCACAAATATAAGGTCGTCTAGTAGTCTAAGTTATTGAGTTTTTCTTGAATTGCTTATTTGCTGACCACTTATCTCTGTTTTAGTTATTACCTCTGACCAATGTTTTCCTGCGTATCTGCGAAAATCACTCAGAGTGTTATTAAATATTTTTGGGCGAGACTTGTGTAGCTAAACTCTAGTTTATTTTTGGTATACTGGAAGAGTTAATTTTCTTTTTTTCCGATGTAAGGTAGTTTTGGAAACCATGAAACTTTTTTAATGCGGGACAACGAGTTCCTCTGCTACCTTATTTTTATTGATTAGATCTTCCATTTGCCGACCAGATTCTAGTGGTTTCCAAGGCGATATGTAATCCTTGTTATTATCGACTTTGAGTCGTGACATCTTCACTAAACTATTGATCGTTTACATTGCAGACTTAAATAAACTTAATTGATCTTTTTATCTTCTTTGTCTAATCTAAAGTAAAATTAATGAAGCGAAGGCGCTTCTTCTTGAAAAATGATTACCAATTTTATATGAAAAAAAAACATTTTCAATAAAATGTTAGCATGGCTATGAATAATGAAGCAGACAATAGGATATAACTGCAATAAACACTAGCATTAAATTAAATAAATCAACTTAATCGAAATTATTAACCTCTATCATCAATTTACTTATTGATTCTTATTTTATTCTTTTAATTATTAAAATTTGCAAGGTACCTTTTAATCTGATAGTGATCAAGTATCTAAGATAGTGCTGATATTCTTGGAAAATTAAATTAAAAGATTATTTGCAAGGACATTGAATGCTTTTATTAACTGATATTTAAATTTTATTATCTTCAGTATTTTTTAATAATTTTCCACGAGATTAAAGCATAAAGAACAATTAATTTAAAAATTGTTTTTATTCTTTGTATTCGTCGGAAGTTCGCTAAATTCGATGCCATCCGTCCTATTTGTCAATTTATTCAGATTTGATTTTTACATATTGATCATTATCATCGACATCCCTCAATTTTAGCAAACACAGAAATAACGAATTCACCAATTGACTCAATATACAGAGTCATAATTATGCTAAAGCTCTAAATTAGCTTTATTTTATTGCTGGAAAATGAAGGGCCGTCCATCAAAAATAGAATTTATTAAAAAAATCAAACAGAAGACAAAAATATGGCTTTAATTTGAATATTGTTTCTGTCTATAATTTGGCATGACTGCCATTTATATAAAATATTTTATTTTTTGTAAAATTGTTCGAAAATATTGAATGGTTTTTTTAAAACAAAACATTTCTAATGAACCTTGTAGACGAAATAATCCTGATACAATAATTTCAAAACAAAAGAACAAGGGATATTAAATTTGAGCTTCAATAACAACAGAAACCGTCACCGCCTCATAGAAAACAAAAGGAACAGCAAATAACTGTAAATTAAAACTAATGGCAATTACAATAATGAAGATGCTTGGAAGTAAAGGCCATAAATTGTAAAAATGAATCTTAAAGAAAGAAGATAGAAGATAATGTTTTGAATTACTGAATATATATTTTTATCAAATCAACGCGTTTCTATAATATTTTCGATAACTGCAATGAAAACTCTTTCTTTAATACTATTTGCTGCACTTCTAGTGATTCAAATTATAGCGCCACGCACAGCACCTGCTTTTGATATAGTTGGTCCTCTCACTACAACTGCCTTTGGATGTTTATATAGTGCAGGATATCCAGATGCCATTGTTCGGGCCTATTCACTGGACAATGGTGGATCTGTCGATCCAAATGCCGTCCAAACTCTTCAGAATGCCCAAAATGCTAATATGGCTACTAATATTTACATGGCTATTTGCCCTAATGGTGATGCTACCTCTCAGGTAAACGCTGTATATAAATCAATTCCAAGTACGCTTTATGGTATGATATGGATTAAAGTTATACCAAATACTACTCCGGGATGCTAGTGGTCAAGCAGTGTTCCAGCTGATAATTGCGTTTTTATAACAGCTGTAGTCAACAAGATCATTGCTCATGGAATAACTCCAGGAATATTCTCGACAGCTAATATATGGCAAAGCTTTTTCGCAGGTGGCTGCGATACACTTCCGGCTTTAGGAGTTCCTCTTTGGTATGCATCCTATACTCCATCGGGTTAAGTGAATACCTCGACATCAACCGCTGATTTCGTGCCTTTTGGAGGATGGACACGCCCTATGATTAAGCAAATCCATGGAAGTGTTCATGTTACCTTGTGCAATAACCCCAATTGGCATGCTTTCATTGACATAGACGAAGTGTTTTGATGATCTTCATTCTGCAAATTCATTTTAAGTTTTAGCATATTGACTTAAATACAAATATCCATTATATTGAATATATGACTTTAGGATATACTCTGATGTTCTTGTCGTAGGGCATGAATCACAAGATAGCAAGATTAAGATCAAAGTTCAATTATCAAATATAATAATTATTAGTCCCCATTTTTAAATAGAAAATAGACCACCATTTATTCTAATATTTTTAATTGCAATAATAGAACAACAGTTTAAGTCAGGACGCTTTGGAAACTTGTTCTTGATACTAATTGTAAGGCTAATAGAACAACAGTTTAAGTCAGGACGCTTTGGAAACTTGTTCTTGATACTAATTGTAAGGCAGGATTTTCTATGACATGTATGACTTTGGATAAGTATTGATAAGTTTATAAAGTCAGACATATACAT